>Ga0209958_1000832_pt1 | contig 35493 bp, 32 predicted proteins | sample ThiBio_inoc_plan_FD_183942 | JGI IMG/M metagenome (GOLD analysis project Ga0209958, IMG submission 183942) | Wastewater bioreactor microbial communities from Cape Town, South Africa - Thiocy_inoc_plan (SPAdes) | ecosystem: Engineered > Bioremediation > Thiocyanate > Unclassified | place: South...
CCGCCAAGGCCGCGACGCAAGCAGGGCTGGGGCATGCCCCAGCCCTGCTTGCCATCACCACCCGTTTCGGGCATCAAAACCACACCGGACTCCACCCATAACTGGAGGAAACTTCGGTCTCAGGTCATTTGTTATCAAGATGAGTGTGCTGATTTCCAAGCCACCCATCAAAAAAATCCATCTTGTCTGGTGCGGGGGACTGCAATCTCTTTGGGCGGTCTAGGGCCGGATTGGGGCAGCGGCGCAACCCATATTTTTCAATGCTATCAGGGATTCTGCACATGAATTCATCATGGTCAGGGGTTAGCACTTTTTTGTTTTTATGGAGGCGCTTAAAGTAATTATATGTTTCTAGTTTGTGATTGTGCCAGTCTTTGCGGTAATCATCGCGACGACGTATAAACTGCCAGCGCCATAATTCGAGTGCTGCGCTTTCATCTGGATATTCGTTTTCATTCCGCCAATTCGGCAATCCGAAATTTGTGGATTTGCTGCCTGATTCTGTCATCTAAAGCGCCTTTGAAATGTTTATCATTTGCGAAAAAGTGCAACGTTTGTTTCTTCCACCACCCCGAGTGTGCCGAACGCCGCGCGGACTGTATCGGCGACATACGACGGGGCAAGGTGCCCATAGTGCTTTTCCGCCATGCGCGTATCAGTGTGTCCCAATTGTGCGGCCACGACGACCAGAGGAACAGGGGGGCGAAGCCACCGTTTGCCCTCTGGATCGGTTTTATCCTTTTCGCCCATTATAAGGCGGCTTGCGTAGCTGTGGCGCAATTCGTGGAACGTCATGGCATCCACCTTGGCTTTCTCACAAGCGGCCTTGAATGGGCGTTGCTGGTGTGAGGCGCCCCACCGGCTTCCATCGGCTTTTGTGAACATGGGCGAATTGCCCGTCTTGCCAGCGGTGGCGGTATCGAAAAATTTCCGGCCTTCGTTGGTCAACGCGACGTGGCGGGGCTTGCCCGATTTGCTCATGCGAATATGAACGGTTCCCGCGTCCGCATTGTAATCCGCCACGGTCAGCGCCACCAATTCCCCATAGCGGCATCCGGTCAATAAGGCGGCCTGCACCAACGGGCGGAAATCCGGGGTGCAGGCATTGACCACGCGGCGGGCTTCGTCGTCGTTCAGATAACGGACGCGGGCGGCATCGGCATCCCGGAACGGCTTGACGCTACGCCATGCGTCATCGCTGGCAACCTTGCGGTCATGGAAGGCAAGGTTAAGAGCTGCCTTAAGCACGGTCAGGACGCGATTTGCGGAGGAATGACGGCGGCGGATAGAGTCCGGGCTGTCATCCATTTCCCGAAACTTCTGTGGCTTCCCCAGTCCTGTCCGCAAGCGTGGGGCCGTATTCGCCAAGCCCGCGTGCCATTGCTCAATCCGGCGGCGAGTGAGCTTCAACACCTGCACATTGCCAAGCGAAGGGTTGATAAGGGCGTCTATGGTCCATTGCACCCGATTTGCGGCCCGCCCGGTGCCTTTGGCGGTGTGTCCACGCTTGTAGGCATCCAGATAATCCGCCAGCGCATCCTTGACGGTGTAGGGGCCGGATCGGGGGGCGTCATCCTCAAAGCCCCGTGCTGCCAATTTGAACCATTGGTCCGCGTACCGTTGGGCTTCGGCGCAGGTAAGGCACAGTCCGCCCCCGTCGCTATCCATAGCGTCGTCGGCAGCACCAAGGGACCGGTAGTGCTGCTTCCCGTTATCGTCCCGATAGCGTGCAATCCAGGTTCCGCCATCGGTGCCCTTGCGATACCCCAAGGCACACCCTCGGGATATGACAAACCAATAGGGTTCGCGGCGAGCGTCTAATTTCGTGCGGGCGGATCGGGTGTCGAGCTTGGCGTTGCGAACCGTGCGGGCCATCGGGAAGCCTCCGTTTTTCCGTACGGAAATTGTACGGAAATCATGTTCCCGGACGCAAGGAGATAACGATGGATAAAAAACTATGTAATATCAGTACATAGAATGTCGTGCGAAGTCCGTAGAAGTGCGGAAATGTACGAGTTATCTCTCTCTCACGGCGGTAACAGGGGTTCGAATCCCCGTGGGGACGCCAATCTTTTTCAGGTTGTTAGCGCGAATTTGTCCCGCAGGTTTTTAATGCGGGACAAGGCTTCCTGCCCGATCCCCCAAATTCACCCCTGTTGACCGCATGGTTCCTCCGCGTCAATCCTATTCGTTGCGCCATGCATCGGAGGGGCGCAAGGCCGGGCTCGTGACCCAGTCGCGGCTCCACGACTTCATCGGTTGGAACACTGATGGTTCGCCTTGAATTTGGCTGTCGATACCAAAGAAGCCAGCAACGTGGTGATCGGCCTTTCCCCCTGAATGCCTCGGACAAGCGAATCACAACGCGGAATCAGGTGGAAGTGCCTCTAACAGGTTCACCCCCGGTTCAGGTTGGTGCCGCTATGCTGCGAAGCATCGAGACACCCGCAGGAGGGAAACAATGCTCGGCAAAATGTTGATCCATGGCTTGGTCGCTGCCGCGATCATCGGCGGCACCGCCACCGTTTACTCGCAGATCACCGATAACGGCGCGTCATCCGCGCAGGTCGCCCAAACCGAGGCGGTGGGACAATCGAACGCAGTCCCCACGCTTCTGGCCGGAAACGACGATGTCCGCCCGGTCCGATCAGACCGTCATCGCGACCGCCATGATCGCAAGCACGACCATGACGACGACGATGATTAAGTCTCAAGAAAAACCAGGAACACCTCGATGAGGGATGTTGCTGCCGTTGAACGCTGACGCAGAGAGCGCCGGGAAATTGTCCGACTATCCTTGATTTGGGCCACATGGAGACTTTCTGAATGACCGCCGGCGGACTTTTCGCTCTGATCATTTGCGGAATCGTTCTGCAAGTCGGCATCGGCGCCCTGGTCGCCTTCATGCGCCATTGGCGGGCCTATGTGGAACTGAAGGGACGGGTGATCGGTAATGGCGTCAACGATGGCGCCCCTTCTGCTCGACAACCGGTGGCGCCGCCCCATGCCGCCTGGCGAGACTACCGGCCTTTCCGAGTGCGCTCGAAGGCATTCGAGGATCGGGCGCGCTCGATCTGCTCCTTCGTCCTGGAACCCGCCGACGGTGGCCCTGTGCCCGACTTCCTGCCGGGGCAGTTCCTGACCTTCCGGCTGAGCGTCGCCGGCCAGGCCAATCCCGTCGTCCGCTGCTACTCGCTGTCCGAGCGTCCCGGCAACGACGCCTACCGGGTCAGCATCAAGCGGGTGCCCGCCGGCCTGTCGTCCAACCATTTCCATGACCGCGTCCGCGAAGGCGACGTCCTGGAGGTCAAGGCGCCGTCGGGCCACTTCCACCTCGACTCTCATGGGGCGGGGCCGGTGGTGCTGATTGCCGGTGGCATCGGCGTCACCCCCATGGTCAGCATGGCCGCCGCCTGTCTGCACGAGAATCCCAGCCGCGAGGTGTGGTTTTTCTACGGCGTACGAGACGGATCCGAGGAGGCGTTCGCTCTGCCGCTGCGGGGCTGGGCGGAACGGCATTCCAGCTTCCATCTGCATGTCTGCCACAGCCGCCCGGCGCCCGACGAGGCCGAGGGCCGCGACTACCATCACGGCGGCCATGTGGACATCACCTTGCTGCGCCAGGTGTTGCCGCTCAAGCCGTTCGATTTTTACGTCTGCGGCCCGAGCGCCATGATGGAAAGCCTGGTGCCGGGGTTGTTGGAGTGGGGTGTCCCTGCCGGGCGCGTCCACTACGAGGCGTTCGGTCCGGCCTCGTTGCCGCGGCTGGATACACCCGTTCCTGCTCTTGACGTCGTCGTCCCGGCCGAGCCGTTGTCCGTCACCTTCGCCGCCTCTGGCCGGCAGGTGCAGTGGACCGGCGGGTCGCTGCTGGATCTGGCCGAGGCCAGCGGCATCGCCATCGATTCAGGCTGCCGCGCCGGCGGCTGCGGCATGTGCCAGACCCGCGTCGAGGAAGGCGAGGTGGATTACGAGCATTCCCCCGACTTCGATCCCGAACCCGGGACTTGCCTGCTGTGCGTGGGCCGCCCCCGGACCAACCTTGTGCTGAGGGCGTGACCGCCATGGAAAGATCGCTTTTGCGCAGGGAAGTGGCGCCGTTTTTGTTGATGTTCGTCTCGCTGGTGGCGGCGGCCATCCTGGGCGACTGGCTGCTCCATACCTTCAACCTGGTGTGGATCGGGCGTTGGCTGGGCATTCCCGGCACACTGCTGATTTTGCTGTCGCTGCTCTATTCGCTGCGAAAGCGCAAGCTGATCACCGCAGGCAGCCCGCGGAGCTATCTCGGCCTGCACGAGGCGCTGACCTGGCAGGGGACGATGCTGGTGGTCATCCATGCCGGCGTCCATTTCAACGCCGTGCTGCCATGGCTGGCCATGATCGCCATGCTGGTGGCCTTCGCCAGCGGCCTGACCGGTCAGTTCCTGTTCGAGCGCGGCCGCCGCCACCTGGCGGAGAAGTCCGACCTTTACCGCCAGCGCGGCCTGTCGCCACGTGAGATCGAGCGCGAGGTGTTCTGGGACGCCACCACGCTGGATGCCATGGCCAAGTGGCGCAAGGTGCACTTCCCCATTACGCTGGCCGTCGCGATCCTTTCGCTGGGACACGTGGTCGCCATCCTCATGTTCTGGAACTGGTCATGAAGAGTCGTTTCGTCCTTCGCGTGCTGCTGGCGAATCTGGCGGTGATTGCCGTGCTGGTGTTCGTCGTTCCGCACCTGATGGTCAGCCCTGGCCCACTGATCGCCGGCCACCGCGACCTTGAATCCGACTGCTTCGCCTGCCACACGCCGTTCGTGGGCACCCCAGCGTCCGAGTGCATCGCCTGCCACAAGGTCGAGCAGATCGGCCGCTTCACCACCAAGGGCGTGGCCAAGACCGACAACGTCACCAAGGCCGCCTTTCACCAGCAACTCAGACAGGTCGACTGCATCGCCTGCCACGGTGACCACGCGGGTGTGCTGAAGTACCGCCGCGCCGCCGGACGCTTCTCCCACGCCATGCTGCAGCCGGGGCTGCTGAAGCAATGCGGCACCTGCCACAGCGCCCCGACCGACGCGCTGCACCGCCAGGTGGGGCCGGACTGCGCCGCGTGCCACGGCCAGGAACGCTGGAAGCCGGCCACCTTCGATCATGCCCGCTTCTTCGTCCTCGACCGCGACCACAACGTCAAATGCGCCACCTGCCACACTGGCCAGGACTATAAGCAATACACCTGCTACGGCTGTCACGAGCACAGCCGCGGCAAGATAGCCGATGAGCACCTCGAAGAAGGCATTCGCGACTTCGAGAACTGCGCCCGCTGTCACAAAAGCGCCGACGAGCACGATATCCGCTGGGACGGCCGTGACGGCGACGGCTTCCGGCGCAGTCGCCATGATTGACCTGTTTTCCGCCAATGTCCCTGGTTTGAGGTAGAGCCCGTCCCAACAAACAGGAGGCGGCCAGGTGGAACGCAAGCGGTTGACGGGCGAGCCGATCGTCGGCTTGAGCGAGCGCCGCGGTTCGGCTTTCGGCGTCTGGGCCTCCAGCTCTGTCCAGTGGTCGTCAGCGTCGCTGTGGCCAGGACTGGGCGAAGCCGATGCCCAGCACATAGGTGAAGATCACCGCCAGCGCGGGAATCTGTACGGTGAAGTCGACCACCGCCTGGGCACCCAGCAGGGAGGCCACCGCCAGGGCCAGGGCGGGATGTATCTGGTCCTGGCGGCGGACGACCAGCCCGCGGGCACACACCGCCACCACCCACAGGACCGACGCCAGCAGACACAGCCCCACGGGCCACCCCAGGTCCATGATGGTTTCCAGCCAGGCGTTGTGGGCGTAGTCATAGATGACCGGCCGGGGCAGCCCCAGGTCGCGATAGGTCAGGAAGGTTTGCTCGAACGCTCCCAAGCCGTGGCCCGACCATGGGGCGTCGGCGATGGCCGCCCAGGTCAGGCGCAACAGGTTGGGACGGTCACCGATCATGTCGCCTTCGCCGCTCATGCGTGACAGGGTGACGTCGCCATAGGCCAGCAAGCCCGCCGCCGCCCCCGCTGCCAGCAACAGGAACAACGCTGCCGCGTGGCGCGGCCGCAGCAGGCGGCCGATGGTGGCGGCCAGGACCAGCGTCGTCGTCCCCACCCCGGTGACCAGCAGCGCTCCGCGCGAATGGCTGGCCAGGACGGCCAGCAACAGCAGGAAGCCGGCCATCAGCCAGGGCACGCCGCGTGACAGCAGGCGCTCCACCCGTTCGCCGGGACGCATGGCCGGCAGGGTCGCCCCCAGCCCGCGCACCGCCAGGGCGAAGCAGGCCAGCACCCCGACGCCAGCGAAGGCGCCAAAGGCGGCGCGGCCGACGAAGGTGCCGGTGGCATCGCCCAGATAGGCCCATTTGGGCAGCCACAGCACGTATTCCAGTTCCAGGGCGTGGGTCAGCAGGGCGTGGACGCCATAAAGCAGGATAGCGGCGGCCAAGGCCCTGATTCCCCAGCGGGCGCGGCGGCCATGGCGACCCAGTTGCGCCGCCAGCACGAATACCAGGCCATAGGCGCCCAGCCGCATCACTGCGTGGCTGGTCCGTTCGGGGTCGCCCGACACGGTGGCCGGCAGGGGATGGCCCAGGGCGGCCGAGGCCTCGGCCCATACGGGGTGGGTCCAACTGTCGGGCAGGATGCTCCAGGTCTGCATCCAGCCCCAGACCAGAGCCGGCAGGAACAACAGGGCCGGCCCGGTCAGACGCGACAGTTCCAGTCCACCCTGGATGCGCCCGGTCAGGCGCGCCGCTGCCCAGGCCAGGGCCAGCAGAGCGGCGGCCAGGGACAGGGCGCTCCAGGACCACGGGCGGTTGGCTGCCAGCGGCAGCGGGGTCAACAGCACCAGCGCGGTCAGGGCCAGGAACAGGCGGTCGTTGACGGAAAGCGGCGAGGTCATGGGCGGGCGCGGTCGTGGTGGTGGGTGGTCAGGGCGTCGGCGATGATTGCGGCGGCGCCGCCGTCACCAAAGGCTTGCAGCGCCCCAGCGGGGCGGTGGAAATCCTGTGGTCGGGCCAGCACCCGGGCGACCGCGTCCAGGATGGTGCGGCTGTCGGTGCCGACCAGGATGGCGTTGCCGTCCAGCACCTCGGGGCGTTCGGTCAGGCGGCGCATGATCAGCACCGGCTTGCCCAGGAAGGCGGCCTCTTCCTGGATGCCGCCCGAATCGGTCAGGATGGCGTCGGCCTGCGCCATCAGGCGGACGAAGGGCACGTAGGTCATGGGGGGCACCATGCGCAGCCGGGGGTGAAAGGCGCTAAGCCGTTCGACCATGGAAGAAAGGCCGGGATTGGGATGATAGGGAAAGACGACGCGGCAGCCGTGGTCGCGGGCCAGCGTCTGTAACGCTGTCTCGACCTGGGCCAGGCTGTCGGGCGTCAGGTTTTCGCGTCGGTGCAAGGTGACCAGGACCATGGGGGTGGCCGGCTCGTCCTCGCCGTCCGCCTTGGCGTTTCCGTCCAAAGCGGCCAGGGCCAGCTTGACGGCGTCGATCACCGTGTTGCCGCTGACGACCACGCGCGACGGATGCACGCCCTCGCGCTCCAGGTTGGCGCGGGCGCCGTCGGTGGGGGCCAGGTGCAGGTCGGCCAGTTGGGCGATCAGGCGGCGGTTGATTTCCTCGGGCCAGGGCTGGCGGGGGTCGCCGGTGCGCAGCCCCGCCTCCACATGTGCCACCGGCACCCCGTGGTGGAACGCCGCCAGGGCGGCGGCCATAGCCGACGAGGTGTCACCCTGGACGACCACCCAGTCCAGCGGTTGTTGTTGCAGTACCGGCCCCATGGCCACCATCACCCGCGCGGCCAGGTCGTTGACCGACTGCCCGGCCTCCATCAGGTCCAGGTCGTGGTGGGGGGTGATGGCGAAATCCGCCAATCCCTGCTGCAGCAACTCGCGATGCTGTCCGGTCAGGCACACGCGCACCTGGACGTGGGGGCGAGACTGCAGGGCATGTATAACAGGAGCCAGCTTGATCGCTTCGGGACGTGTGCCAATGACAACCAGGACTCGCAAAATTGCCTCTCGTATTGTGCGAGTGGAAGGATAGCCATATGACCGCCTTTTGCGGCAATGATAAATGTGCAATTTTTGACCACTGTTTGTGTTCGCTTGCGGATTCTTTTCGGCGTCGGAGGTAAAACCACAGTTGTGCGGGATTGTTGTCGTGGCGAGCGCCGGTGCTCCGGTGGACTCTGGTCGCCTGGGCCGACCGTTGGCGCGGCTGGCCCATCGCGGTCCCGACGGGGAGGGGGAGGCATGGCGTTGGGACCGGCGTTTGGCGCTGGGTCACCGGCGCTTGGCCATCTTTAACCCTGGTCCCGCCGGCGCCCAGCCCATGGTCTCGGCTTGCGGCGACCTGCTGGTCTTCAACGGCAGCATCTACAATTATGTGGAACTGCGGGCCGAGCTGACGGCGTTGGGCCATGTCTTCCGCACCGACAGCGACACCGAGGTCGTCCTGGCCGCCTGGGCCGAATGGGGGCGGGAAGCCTTTGCCCGCTTCAACGGCACCTGGGCGCTGGCCCTGCACGACCACGACAGCGACCGGCTGGTGGTCAGCCGTGACCGCCTGGGGGTGCGTCCACTGTATTTCCGGCAGCAGGACGGGCTGACCGTATTCGCCAGCGAGGTCCGGGCCGTCGTTGCCGCCAGCGGCATGGCGGTGCGGGTCGATCCGGCTGTCGCCTTCGACTTCCTGGTGCTGGGGCAGTCGGACCACCTTGACCGCACCATGGTCGAGGGCGTGGCCGAGGTGCCGGCCGGCGCCCTGTGGGTGCTGGACCGCCAGGGCCGGCTGGACCGCTCGCGCTTTCATACATGGCCGGTTCCCGATCCGGCCATGGACGTGGCGGCGGCGGAGCGCATTCTGCCCGACCTGCTGCTGGATGCCACCCGCCTGCGTCTTCGTGCCCATGTGCCGGTGGCGGCACAGCTTTCCGGCGGCCTGGATTCCGGCGCCACCGCTTGGGCGGTGGGGCAATTGGCACCACACATGGACAGGCAGTTCCTGGGCTTTTTCGCCTATGGCTATGCCGGCGCCGCCCCGGCATTCGACGAGACCGCCGCCGCCGCCGCCACCCGCGACCATGTCGCCCCACATCTGCTGTTGCATCAGGTTGGCGTCGACCCCACGCCGACCATGGAGGACCTGACGGACTTTCTGCGGGCGCAGGAACTGCCGGTCAGCACGCCCAGTCCCCTGGCCGGACTGCGGCTGTGCCGGGCCATGCGCCGGGCCGGCGCGGTGGTGACGCTGACCGGCGACGGCAGCGACGAGCTGTTTTCCGGCTACACCCGCCGTTATTTGCCGGTGGCTTGGCGTGACGCCATGCTGGCGGGTCGGTGGGGCGCGGCAGGGCGTTTGTGGGCCTCGCCGCATCTGGGGTGGCGCGACGCGGCTGCTCGGCTGGCCTGGTCGCTGCCGCGGCCGCTGTTCCAAGCGCTGCTGGCGCGCCGTCCGCACGTGGCGGTGCTGGGCCGGGCGTTTCGCGGCGACCACGCCGGTCGGTTGGGCGAGCTGATCCGCCTTCAGACCATGCCGCTGGACCAGTTGGGGCCGCGTGACGCCCAGGGCGGGCAATTGTCGCAGATCCTGCGCTATGCCGACCGCAACGCCATGGCCTGTGGTATGGAAAGCCGATCGCCGTTCCTGGATTGGCGGGTGGCGGAACTGGCCATGCGTCTGCCAATGGCCGCCAAGGTGACGCCCCAGGGGGGTAAGATGGTGCTGCGCCGGGCCATGCGTCCGCATTTGCCCGACCGGGTCCATGGCGGTCCCAAGAACCGGGGGCTGGGGCACGCCGAGCAGTTCCGGGTGGGCAGCCTGCCATTGGACGACCTGTTGGCCGAACCACCGTCGGCGGCCGCCGGCTTGGTTGACGCCCCGCGTTTGGCCCAGGCCCTGCGCGACCATCCCGGCGATCCGCGCCTGTGGTGGGCGGTCAGCCTGCTGCTGTGGCTGCGCGAGGTCGAGCAATCATGGTAAGGCCCGCGTCCTTCGCCGCTTTCCGCGACGAATTGGTCCGCCGCCACGGCATCGCCGGCGACGACATCCGCCACGAGCTGTTCTTCCAGCGTTATCGCACCGCCCCACTGGCGCGGGCCTGGGCGGCGTTGGCGCGCGACGCCTGGCTGCTGCGCCGCCCGCCGGTGCCCGCGCAACCGGCCCCCCCCCGTAACCGGCCCTGGGCGGTGTTGGTCGCCACCCTGGCCGGCGGCAACGGCTGGGGCACGCTGGCGCGGGCGTTGCCGTCGGTGACGGCGGCGGGGCTGCAGCCGGTGGTATTGGCCCATCCTCGGCTGGATCAGGCGGTCTTTCCGCCGTCCGTGCCGGTGCTGCGTCCATTTCTGATGGGATGGCCGCTGTTGGCCCTGCCGTCGGCGGCCGGAGCCGAGGCGGCGGCGTTGGCGCGGCGGCGGATGTGGCGGCGGGCGGTGGCCGCCGCCCTGGACGGGGGGCGCGGCGTGTTGCTGCTGCATAACGACTTCGACCCGATGAGCGGGGCCACCCTGGCCCAGGGCTGGCCAAGCATATGCCTGCAGCACGGCGCACCCACCGACGAATTCTTTCCCGCCCGCGCCGACTTCCAGGTGGTGTGGGGCGACAGTTCTGCCCAGGCCCAGGCAAGCGCCGGCACTGATCCGGCGCGGCTGGTCCTGGACCCGCTGGGGCGTGGTGACCGCGCCGTCGCCGTGGCGGAGCCGCCAAAGGCTCTGGCCCTGGTGTCGCAGACCCACGCCGCCATCTTCGGCCCCGACTTGAAGCCGGCGTTGCGCCGCGTGGCCGCCGAACTGGCGCGGCTGAGTGGCACCGAGGTACCGCTGGCCGCCCTGCTGCATCCCGCCGAGGGCGGACGCAACCCCTATGCGCTGGCGGCCAGCCTGCCGCCGCATCCCTGGCTGGAGCATCAGCGCCCCGCGCTGGTCCTGGCTTTTTGTTCCACCATGGCCGTCGACGCCGCCCTGGCCGGGCACTGGGTCGCCTGCCTGGACCTGGGCTTGCCCGGCAATGCCGGGGCCCATGCCGTCGCCGATCCACCGTTGCGGGTCGACAGCGCGGCGGCGGCGGTTGCGTTGTACCGGCGCCTGCATGCCGACCCCGGGTTCCGCGCCCAGGCGGGGGCTTGTCAACAGCGCTGGCTGGACGCAACATTCAGCGCCGAGCGGGAAGGCTTGCTTGGGTTGCTGCGCAAGGTGACGCTGCGATGATGTTCCTGCTGGTGGTTTTTTATTCCGTCCTGGTGACCGTGGCCGACATTACCTCGGCTTGGCTGTTCGCCTCTGATCCCACCCACTGGGGCATCGACGCCATTCGTGGCCTGCGCGATTCCCTGCTGGTGCTGCTGGCCCTGTGGGGTGGCGTGCGGGCCATGGGGGCCGGCCTTCCGGTCGCCTTGGGCGCGGCCTACATGGCCTTGATCGGCATCTACACCCTGGCCAGTCCCGACGGCGTCGACATGTCGGTGGTCCTGGCCTCGGCGGCCAAGCTGGCCTTGCCGGTTCTGCTGGTGGCGGTGGGGTTCGGCGGCGTGGACACGCCGCGCCGGCTGCAACGCTATGCCCTGGTGCTGGCGGCGCTGGCGGTGGCCTCGACCCTGTTCGGGGCATGGGACGTCCGGCATACCGAGTTTTGGACCGAAACCTTGCTGTACGGACATTTCCTCAACCAGGTCAAAGGCATCGTCACCGGCTTTGACGGCTATTACGTGCTGCCCTTCAATTTCTTCGGCTTCGAGGAAACCCGGCGCGCCGGCGGACTGGTCGCCGCGCCCCTGGCCCAGGGCAGTCTGGTGGCCATCGGCACTGTTCTGGGCTTCGCCGCCTTGCAACGCCGGGCCTTCGTGCCGGCGCTGCTGCTGTTGCTGGTCGGTATCATGGGCGTATGGCAAAGCGGCACCCGTGGCGCCATGCTGTTCCTGTTGATCGCCTTGCCGCTGTTCCTGGTGCTGGCCGAGCGGGGCGGGGCCATGCTGCGCAACGTGGTGCTGCTGGCCGGTCTGCTGTTCGCCGCGTGGGAGACGCTTTATTTCGTCTATTCCTATTCGGTCAATCTGGAGGACGGTTCGACCATCGGTCACCTGGACGCCCTGAAGACCAACCTGGCCGACCTTGACCAAGTGGTGCTGCTGGGGCCGGGCGTGGGGGCGTCGGGGGCGGCGGCGGCGGATGCCGGCCTGCCTTTGGCCGGCGGCGGCGAGGGCGCCATCTTCGCCATCGCCTACCAGATCGGCTTGCCCGGCATGTTTCTGTTCCTGGCTTACTATTCGGTGCTGCTGGTGCGCATCTTGCCGTTGCGCCACCGCCAGGACGCCGCCGGCGACGTCGCCCTTGCCACCTTTGCCTTGGCAGTGGGTATCGTCACCACTTTCATCAGTTCCGACCACATTCTCAGCCTGTCGGGCATGGGGGTGTTCTGGATTGCCCTGGGTGGCTGTCTGGCGCAGCTTGGCCCCGCGGCCAGGGTGGCGGCATGATCCGGGTTTTGCACGTCCATTGCGAGTTCGTGCCGCAAAACAGTGGTGTCGCCCGCCACATGGCCGGGCTGTGCCGGGCCTTGGTTCGCCGTGGCGACGTGATTCCCACCATCCTGGCTCCCGGCCCGCACGGTCCTGGCCCGCACGAATATCCGGTGGTCGAGGGCGGCTGGGGGCAACTGGCCGCTCGCATCCGCGCCGCCGATCTGGTCCATGCCCACGGCTCGCGCACGATGATCAGCGCCGCCGCCCTGCGGCTGGCCCGGCGGCTGGGCAAGCCCACGGTGTTCACCCCCCATTGCTACTACCAGGACGGCGGGCGGCTGCACCGTCTGGCCAAGCGCCTGTGGGACCGGGGCGTGGAGCGCGGCACCATCGCTGCCGCTGACGCGGTGGTGCTGCTGCACGACCAATGGCGGGCGGCCCTGGCCGAGATGGGGCTGGCGCCCCGCCGTGTGGCGGTCATCCCCAACTGCATCGACGCCGAGGCGTTGCGGGCGCGGCTGGAGCGCGTCCCGGCGCGGCGTCTGTCGGGCGACCCGGCCTTGCTGTCCATCGGCCGGCTGGCCCCCGTCAAGCGCCTGGGGGACGTGGTCGCCGCCCTGGCCCGCCCGGAATTGGCGCAGGCCCATTTGCACATCGTCGGGCGCGGTTCGGAGGCCGAGCGCCTGCGCACCCAGGCCGACCAACTGGGCGTGGGGGGGCGGGTCCACCTGCTCGGGGGGCTGGACGACGACGAAGCCGCCGCCCTGATGCGCGGTGCCGACGCCATGGTTTTGGCCTCGGGGCGCGAGGGGCTGCCCACCGTCATGCTGGAATCTCTGGCCGCCGGCATCCCCATCGCCGTCAGCGACATCGAGGGCACCCGCGTGGTGGCCGAGGGGGTGGGCTGGCCGCACCTGTTTCCCGTGGGCGACGACGCGGCCATGGCCGTCTGCCTGCGCAATTGCTTGGCCCAGCCGGTGCCGCCGGCGGTGGTTCAGTCGGTTCTGCGCCAGTTCAGTTGGCAAGGACGCGCCGACGACATGGCCGCCCTTTATCATGATCTGGTCGGACGATGAGGTCGCCGCCGCTTGCCCCGGAATTCCTGACCCTGGCCGAGATCGTCGCTCAGGACGCCGCCTGCCGTGCCGCCCCTGCCGCCCTGGCGGAGATGGTGGCGGCGGTGTCCGACTGGCCGCGTCTGGAAGCCGGCGCCCGCCGTCACCGTATCGTCGCCCCGGTGGCTCGCGCCTTGGCGGCGCTGCCGGCCGGAGCGGTGCCCCCTGGCACCTTGGCCCGGCTGTCCGCCCAGGCCCGCGCCCAGGCCGTGTCGGCGCTGGCCCAGCAGGCCGAGTTGGGGCGGCTGGTCGGGATGTTCGCCGCCGCCGAGGTGCCTGTCCTGGTGGTGAAGGGGCTGGCGCTGTCGCGGCGGCTGCACGGCGTCATCCACCATCGCGGCGTCGGCGACATGGACCTGCTGGTCGATCCCGGCCAGTTCGCCCGCGCCCATGACCTGCTGGTGGGGGCCGGCTATGTGCGCCAGGACAACGGCCTGACCACGCCGCCGCCCAACCGGCTGCTGCCCCATTTCATGGAAGTGGTCTATGTCCGCGCCCCCGGCCATGTGGTCGAGCTGCATCTGGCCCTGCACCACTCTCCGGCGCCGCCGCAATGGGCTTTCGCCGCCCTGTGGGACCGGCGCGGCCAGGTGACGCTGGACGGCATGATTTGGCCGGTCCTGGGTGAAGACGACCTGTTTCCCTATCTGGTCGCCCATGGGGCCCGGCATTGTTGGGACCGGTTGTGCTGGCTGGGCGACGTGGCGACACTGATCCGCACCGCCAGCGACCCCGAGGCGCTGTGGCGGCGCTGTCACCATCTGGGGTTCGGGCGTGCCGCCGACCATCTCCGCGCCCTGCTGGCGTGGTGGTGGGGGCTGTCCTCGGCAGAAGCGGTTCCGCCGCGTCTGCAATGGTTCGTGTGGGCCTTCTTCAGCCGGTCGCGCTGGTTGGACCGCCCGGGGCGGGGACGGTGGGCTTGGGTCGTGCTGGAACTGCGCTGCCGCCGCTGGCGGCTGCATCTGGATGGCGGCTGGCGTCATCTGCCTTTGGCGTGGCGACGGTTCTGGCGCGAACCCGCCGACCTGGGGGTCCTGCCCCTGCCGGCCGGTCTGAGCTGGCTTTATCCCGCCTTACGCCCGCTGGGCTGGGTGCTGCGCAACTTCGTCCGTCGGCGCTAGCCCCGCATCCCCTTGTGGGCGTTCTTGTCGTTGGCGCGGTCAGGCGGTGGCCGGGCGACCCAGGAGTTTGCGCATCTCGCGCCAGGCGACGCCGCGATAGGACAGCACCAGTCGGGCGTTGTGTAGCAAGTCGCCCGGGCTGGTCAGCGTCCGCCAGATGAAGATCAGCAGGCGCAGCCGCAGGAAACGCTTATAGCGTTGCCGGATCATCTGGGGATTGAAGTCTTGGGTGGTGATCTGGTTGGCGGCATAGGGCAGCGAGGCGTCGCGCAGGTTCTGTTCGACGGTGATCTGGTGCAACTCGGTGCCGGGCAGGGCGACGGCCAGGTTCATGCCCGGCCATACGCCATAAAGCCGATAGCGGCGCAGGGCATAAGCCAGGGTGGCGTCGATCTCGGCCAGGGTCTCGCCCGGCATGCCGATGACATAGAAAGCGATCACCCGCAGCCGTTCCGCACGGGCGAAGCGCATCAGGTCGTCCACCTGTTCCAGGTTCAGGCGCTTGCGCACCACCTGATCCAGCACGCGCTGCACCCCCGATTCGATGGCCACTGCCAAATACTGGCATCCCGACCTTTTGGTGCGGGCCACGCGTTCGGCGGTCCAGGTGTCGCCGCGCACGCCGTTGGGGGTGTCCCAGCGGATGGGCGGATCAAGACCTTCCAGCACGTCCAGCAGCGCGTCGAACCGCGTGGGGTCGTGGGTCAGGTTGTCGTCTTCGAAATGGATGAAGTCGACGGCGTAGCGCTGGCGCAGCAACTGGATGTGGCGGCGCACGTAATCCTGCGAATGGGGCCGCCAGCGGTATCCCATGGTGGCGTGGATGGAACAGAAGCTGCACCGGTGCGGGCAGCCGCGGCTGGTCAGCATGGTGACGGCGCGCTTGCCCCATTCGCGGGTCCGCGGGGAAAAGCCATTGGCCTGAAGCTGGAAATAGCGGTCCATGTCGACCATGTCGTAGGCCGGAAACGGCAGGTCGTCCATGGATTGGATGAAGTCGACCTTGACCTTGGGGTGGGGGCGCAGCAGCCGGGCGTCCTCGGGCCGGCCCATGACACCGGGGATGGCCGGGACGCTGCCTTCGGCCAGGCATTGTAGCAGGGCCAGCAGCCGTTCCTCGCCTTCGCCGATGACCACGTAGTCCACCGCCGGATGGGCCAGAACCTGGTCGGGGAACACCGACACATGTGGCCCGCCCATGACCACCACCGCCTGGGGGCGGACCTGCTTGACGATCTCGGCCATGCGCAAGGCTTGGCCGAACTGGGCGGAAAACATGTTGGAGACGCCCACCACGTCGGGCGCCACTTCGGCGATGCGGCGGGCGATTGTGGTGTCGTCGTCACCGAAGATCCGCTGGCCGTTGCCGGTCTCGGTGTTGCTGAATCGCGCGCTCAGGCGGGCGTCATAGACGTCGACGGTTCCGGGCCAGTCCTGCGCCCGCAGATAGGCGGCCATGGACAGGATACCCAGGGGAACGCCCACGTTGGCGCGGGCGTTGACCCCGTCGAAATGCACCAGTTGGCTGGGAACACACAGCAGCAGCTTCATGGTTCACCCGCTGTTCGGGTGCTCCGGGGCTTCGGCGCCTAGGACGCGGTGCCGCGTTGCACCACGTTCTCCTGCAGCGAGCTCGGCAGCGGCTGCTTGCTGATGATGCCGGTGATCACTTGGCCGCTGTTGCCCATGATGGCGGCAATCTGCGGGTTCGCCGCCGCCTGGGTCAGGGAGGCGGTGACCTGTTGCAAGGCCTGGGGGGCGGCGGCGGCGATGGTCGGCGACGACGCCAGGTTGTAGGCGTCCGACATCACCTGCAAGGCGGCGGTGGGAGAGGCTTGGAATACCTGCGGCGAGGTGGCCAGGTTGGTCACGCCGACAGCTATATTGGCGACCACCGCGGGGGCAACCATTTGTACCTGCGGATTGATGCTGATGCGGTTGGCGGTTACCGCGACGCTCAGGGCGGCTTGCGGCGCCACCGCGACCACTGCCGGCTGGCTGACCAGGGTGGTGGCGGCGGCGGCGGCGGCGGCGGCGGCCTGGGGGTTGACGGCCACTAGGCGTTCCGCTTCCGTGCCCGCTTGCTGGCTCAGGGCGGCGATGCGCTGCGGGTTGCCGGCGGCCAGGGTGGTGATGGCCTGCTGGATGGCGTTGCTGTTGCCCGACAGGATGGCCGCCCGCAGCGCCGGCGGCAGGGCGGCTTGGCCGAATTGCTGGGCGTGGGCGCTCTGCTGTGCGGTCAGGAAGACCATGCCAGCGCAAAACAGGAAGGCGATCAGCTTATGCATTGTTTCCTCGCATGTCCGTTGCATGGTTTTCCTGGAAGGCCAGTTCGACCAGCGACTGAAGATCACGGTTGCCGACGCCATGCTTCCGACGGGAAAGGCTGCGTGTCAGCTTAAAGCGTAATTGACCCAAACAACAGGCATCAATGCAGAGCATGGATGCGCACCATATGATCGATATCGGTTGGTGACAGCGCGTTCACGACAGATTGGTAGAACTGACGATGGGGGGCGTTTTCCGGCTTGGCCAGCACATAGGTGGTGTGGGCGGGCATCAGCACGAAGGTCAGTCGCATCTGGTCGCGCAGCAAATCAAGGTCGGCGTCGTCCATGCGTTGCTTCAGGCGCAGGCCCAGGTCCAGCCGCGGCGCCATCACCGGCGGATAAACCCGCGAGGTGAACACCGACAGCCGCCAAGCGGCCAAAGCCTGGTCGGGAGCGGCCGCCAGCCGGTCCTGCGCCAGCTTCAGCCACAAATCCGGCCGCAGCGGCGACCCGGCCAGGGTCGCCTCCAGCATGCTTCGGGTATCGGCCCGTTTGGCCAGGTCGGCGGCCTTGGCCTGGGCGGCTCCAGCATCGCCCCAGCGGCTCCAGCGCTGTGATTGCTCCAGCCTGCGAACGCTTTCCTCTTCGTCGCCGTCACGGGTCAGGAAGGGGTTCTCGCGCACGTTGGGGGCCAGGGCGAACAGCGTGCCGGCGACCAGGCGGGGCGCAGCCAGGGCACCCACTGCCAGGGCCAGGGCGGCTATCGCCACCAGCCCCCAGCGTACGGCGCCGGTGGGGTTAGGGCTTCTTGGCATATCCGGCATAAGCCCCGTAATAGCCATAGGCGCCATAGGCGGCCTCGCGGCCGGCGGCCTGGCCGGCCTGGCTCAGCACGATGCCCGACACCGACACCCCCACCTTGGCCAGATAGGTCAGGGCGGTGGCGATGGCGTCGCGGCTGGTGTCGTTCCACTTGACCACGAACACCGTCTGGTCGGCCACGTGGGTCAGGATCTGGGCGTCGGTGGCTGCCAGACTGGGGGGCGCGTCGATGAAGATGCGGTCATAACGTGGCGCCAGGGTGCGAACGATCTCGGCCAGGCGTCCATTGGCCAGGGCGTTGCCGGATTCCAGGCTGACCGGACCGGCGGGCAGGATGTCCAGGCCAGCGCGTTCGTCGCGCAGCAACAGGCTTTCCAGCGGCAGGGTCGTGTTGGACAGGTACTGGGTCAGACCGGCCCGCGGCTCTGCCCCCAGGGCCAGATGCTGGGTGGGGCGCATCAGGTCGCCGTCGATGACCAGGACGCGGCTGCCGGTGGCAGCCACCGCCATGGCCAGGTTGCGGGTGACGAAGCTTTTGCCTTCCTGCGGCACCGACGAGGTGACCAGCACCACCTTGTCGGGCTTTCCGGCGGCGCCTGCGGCCAGCACCACGCGCAGCGAGCGGAAGGCGTTGGCCAGTTGCGAGCGGGGCTCTTCCAGGATGGCGAAGGCCAGCGACGTGCGATTGTCCTTGTCTGCCTTCCATTGCGGGATGGTGGCCAGCAGCGGCAGCCCGGTGATCTCCTCGGCTTCCTCGCCCGAACGGATGCGGCCGTTCAGCCGGTCCAGTAGGAACACCAGCCCGGTGCCGCCGACCAGGGCGGCCATCAGGGCGCCGAAGAAGATGCGCAGGCGACGCGGTGACGAGGGCTGCACCGGAATGGGGGCTGGCGACAGAACGCGGGCGTTGGCGCGCTGGATGCGTTCCTGTTCGGCGTCGCGCTTATAGCGGCTGAGGAAGGCCTCGTACAGGCTGCGGCTGGTTTCCGCCTGCCGTTCTAGCTCGCGCAGTTCGACCTCGTGGCCGCCGGCTTCGTTGGTGTCGCGGCGCAGCGAATCGATCTGCTGTTCCATGGACACCACCGAGGCGCGGGCAGCCTCGACCTCCGAGGCCAGGGAACTGGCGATCTTGTCCACTTCCTGGCTGATCTTGGTGCGCAGTTCCTCGAGGTCGGCGCGCTGGCCGATGATGTGGGGGTGACGGTCGCCATAGGTCTTCATGGCTTCCGACAATTCCCGTTGCTTGATCGCTTCTTGCTCGCGCAGGCGCTGGATCAGCTGCGATTGCAGCACGTCGAACGACATTTCGACTGAGCCCCGGTTCCGCAGCAAGGCCCGCAATTGGGTGTAACGGGCCTGCTTCTGCGCCAGTTCCGACCGCGCCAGCACCAGACGGCTGTTCAGTTCGATCAGTTGCTGGTCGGTGACGGTCAACTGCCGTTCGCCCTTGCGGCGTTGCGCCAGGTTGTGGCGGCTGCGGAACTGTTCGGCCGCCTGCTCGGCGGTGGCGACGTCGCGACGCAGCCCTTCCAGGCGTTGCGCCAGCCAGTCGTTGGCGCGCTTGGTTTCCTCCAGGCTGCTTTCCAGCCGCTCGACCACGTAAAGGTCGGCCAGGGTGTTGGCGATCAGCGCGGCCTTTTCGCCACTGTTGGCGCTGAATTCCACCGAGATGACATAGGAGCGGCGATGGCTGCGGGCGGTCAACTGGGCGATCACCGCGCCCTGGATACGGGTGCGTTCCAGCTTGGCCCGGCCTTCCGGGCTCAGGCTTTGTTCGCCGGCCTTCTGGCCGGTCAGCAGCGGCAGCGGGTTGACATAGCCCAGGATGGTGGCGAACAGCGACGGCTCGCGCAGGCGGAAATTGAATTCCGGATCCTGGTCAAGGTTCAGCTTGTCGACCACCTTGCCCACCAGGCTGGTCGAGGTCAGGATATCCGCCTCGGTCTGGATGTTGGCCTCGGTCAGGCGGCTTTTGCCATAGGAGCGCTCCAGCAGGTTGTCGGCGATCTCGGGGGATTCGATCAACACCTCGACCTGGGCGGTGTACAGCCGCTCGGCCTTGTAGAGATAGGCCACGGTCGGGGCCATCACCAGCAATACGCTGCCCAGCAGCACCCATTTGCCGCGCCGGAGCACGTGCAGGCCCCAACGGACCTTGCGGCGGAAGGCGTCGGGCGAAGACAGCGCTTGGGTGTGCAGCAAGGTCAAGGTGCGCCGACCGTCAATATTGCAGGCCGAGGCGCAGCATGCCGATGGTCTGGTTGAAGCCGCGGCCGTCGATGTTGCTGAGCTTGTGCTTCTCGGTCATTTCCGCCGAGGCATAGACGCTGCTGTTCAGCAGATAGGTGGCGCGCACCGTTCCCGTGTAGGTGTGCGCGGTGAGTTCGCCGTTCTTCTGCTCGTCCTCGCTGTAGGACAGGGTCGAGCCCAAGATGATGTTGCGCTGCAATTCGTGGCGCACGGTCACCGAGGCCGCAGTGCTCAACAAGGCGGCGACGCCGCTGGCGGTGGTTTCCTCGATGCTGCGCTCGAGCGAGGGGATCACCGTGGTCAGGCGGGTCGGCATCCAGTTCAGCATGACCTTGAAGAAGGCGCCGCTGACGTTGCCCAGCCGGGCGTCTTCGTAGTCCTGCCACATGTAGCCGCCCAGCACGTCGCCACGGATCACCTCGGAAATATCCAGGCCCAGGCCGGTGGCCAGACGAACGCCGTCGCTGTCGCGCCGATAGCCGCTCTGGTCGCGGTCGTGTTCGTAGCGGCGCTGGATGCCGGTGGCCTCGACCAGGGCGGCGTAACCGGGAATGAATTCATAGGCTTCACGCAACTTCAGTTCGTAGTCGTTGCGGTTACGGAAGTGGGACGGGGTGACCCCGGTGGAGGTGCGGGTGTCGTCCCATTGGCGGTTGGTGGCCAGGAAGCCAAGGCTGGACGTCAGGTTGCCGGTGTTCATCACCCCCGACGCGTCCAGTGTCAGGTACTGGTATTCGGTCGGCCGCAGGCCGCCGGCGTCGTCCAGGCTGCCGCGGTCTTCGTGGTCGCGGGTGTGGAACACCGCCAAGTTGACCACGTCGCGGGGCGTGAAGTCATAGCGACCAGCCAGGCGGAGATAGGAATTGGTGACGCTTTCGCGGTCGTAATTGTGGAATTCCTTGCGCTCGATCCGGCCTTGGGCGGTGACCTCGTGGCGCTGGAAGTCGGATTTCAGGACGGCTTCCGACCGATAGGCGGTGAGGAAGTCGCCCACCCTGTCGTAATTGCTGGCGTAGATGTTGTTGTTGCGGGTCAGGTCCACTTCGGCTTTCGGCAACAGCAGGAAGCTGCCCAGCGCCACGCCCTGCGGCTGGTACTGGTCGGGGGCGATGTCCCCGTCCTTCTGCTCCAGGGCGTCCTTGGGCGGCAGCAATCCGTCCTTTTGCTTGCGCACGGATTCGCTTTTCAGGCCGGTGCCCTTCACGTCATCCTGGGCCAGGGCGGTGCCACAGCCAGCCGCCAGAATCACACCAATCCCGAAAGCCAAGTAACGAGGCGACATTCGCAACAACTCCCCCTCTGCGGCGCGCATTCAAGCGCATATCTCTTCCTGCAAGCGTGTGTCAAGAAAATGGTTCAAATAAACAGCCAATCCTTATGTGGCTTTTGACGGGGAGGCTGAATTTTTTCGGGTATTTGGTTGGTTTTCGTCAATCCGTGGCGGGAATGAGGTCAAGGTTCTGACTGGATTCGTCATCCTGCGTTGATCTTCTGGATTTTTTGTGGATTTCATTAACCGTGTGTTCGATTGCTCCCGTTCGTTTTTTGTTGGGTCAACCTATGATTGACAGTCTTCGCAAGAAGGCCCGCATTGTCTTCCGGCGCATGCGCGTCGGCGCCAACCTGCACCGCAACGACGCCCTGGGCGCGTTGCATCGGGCATGGGGCTATGTCCATGCAACGCAATTGGCCGGCGACTACTACGAGTTCGGGGTGCATGGCGGCTGGTCCATGGTCAACAGCTGGTTCTCGTACCGCTATTTCCGACGCCGTCTGGCACAGGGCCGTGCCCTGCCGTTCCAGCGCCGGGGCACCGTCGCCGCCTTCCTGGCTCACCGCCCGCTGTTCCACGGCTTCGACACCTTCGCCGGGATGCCCGACAACGACGAGGGCGAGGACACCCTGGCGCCGGGATCGTTCTGGTGCGACCTGGACATAGTGACCGGCGATTGCGCCCGTGCCGGGCTGCGCTCCCCCGAACTGCGTCTGGTCCCCGGCCTGTTCGCCGACACCGCCGCCCAGGTGGGGCTGCGGCCGGCGGCCATCGTCCACCTGGATTGCGACCTTTACGCCTCGACCCGCGACGCCTTGCGGGCTGTCTCTCCCTGTCTGGTCCAGGGGACGGTGGTGCTGTGCGACGACTACAACCTATTCCGTGCCGACCAGGGCCGCGGTCAGCGCCGCGCCGTGGCCGAGTTCTCGGCGGTGGGCGGCATCCGGCTTGAACCGTGGTTCGCCTATGGCCCGGCGGCCCAGGCGTTCCTGTGTCATGTCGACCATCCCGAAGGCGGTTGAACCGGCATGACCAAGGCTTTGTTGCGCACCTTGCATCCCTTGGGGCCGGTCGGGGCCCAGGGACTGGCTCAGGCGGTCAATCTGGCGGCGCAACTGAGCTTGCTGGCGTTGTTGGGGCGCGCTGGCTTTGGCGACCTGGTGCTTGGTCTGCTGGCGGCGACCAGCGTGGCCTTTCTGGGCGAGATGGGGTTCGGTTCATATTTCCTGCGACAGTCGGCGTCGCCCCGGGACTGGCTGTCGCCCTGGCGCGAGGCGGTGGTGTTTCGCCTGCTGGCCCTGACCGTCCTGGGCGGGCTGGCTTGGCATGTCCTGGGGGCCGCCGCCCCCGATCCCGCGGTGTCACGCCGGGTTCTGTTGGCGGCGCTGCCGGGACTGGCGGCGACGGCGGTCAATCCACTGCCGCTTTTGTTCGGCCTGGGGCACACGCGTCTGGCCTCGGCCTCGGTGGTCGCCCGTGCCGTGGTACAGGCGGTGGCGGGGGTCGGCGGTGCCCTTCTGTGGCCGGCTGCCGCCGATTTGCTGCTGGGCCTGGGCTTTTCCGCCGGAATCTTGTTGCAGGTGGTGTGCGGCCGGCTTGCCGGTTTGCCGGCTGCCGTGCTGCTGCCGCGCCGTCCGCGCGCCATGCCCCCGTTTCCCGCCTTGCGGCTGTGGGGGCTTTCGCTGGTGGGCATCCTGAGCGACCGCGCCTTGCCCTTCCTGGTGTCTGACCTGCGCCCCCAGGTGCTGGCGCCGGCGCTGATCGTGGTGCAGGTGTTGCAGGCCATGGCCGGCATCGTCGCCCAGGTGGACCGCGTGCTGGTGCCGGCGACGGTGCGCGGCGCTGACCCGGTGCTGACTTGGCGGATGCTGCGGGCTCCTCTGGCGGTTCTGGCGGCGCTCATGTGTCTGGCGCTGCCGATGCTGGCGTGGCTGTTCCTGCCCGGTCAGCATTGGGCGGCGCTGTTGCTGGCGCTGGAATGGTCGATGATGATGACCAGCGCGCTGACCTTTCCCCTGACTTTCGCCGTCGGGCGGGAAGGGACGGCGGCGGCCTTCATGCTGGGGGCTGTACCGTTTTCCATCCTGGCCCAGGTGGCCTTGGGGGCGTGGCAGGGACTGGAGCCGGTCTTGGCCCTGCGAGTGGCGGTCGCCGCCACCCTGGCCTGGCTGACCATCCGCAGCCTGGAGACCCGCCGTGTTTCGTGACAGCTTGGCCATGCGTTCTTTGGTCATCGGCGTCTGCGCCGTGGTGGCCTACGCAATCCGCCACCACGACCTGCTGATGCCCGCCTCGTACTGGCTGGCGGTGCTGCTGGCCCTGTGGCTGAACTTGGTGTGTGAACAATGTCTGCCGCTACGCCGCCGCGCCTCGCCGACCATCCTGGGCGGCGCCATCCTGGGACGGCTGCTGCTGGTGGCGTTGGTGATGACCGCCCTGGCTTATGGGGCCAAGCTGTCGGACAGCTATTCGCGTCTGTGGTCGGCGTACTGGCTGGCGGCGTCGTGGCTGGGTTTGCTGGTGCTGGCGCTGTCGGAGTCGACGCGCGGCGGGGGGCGGTTGATCCTGGTGGGCGACGCTGTCGAGCTTGGGACGCTAGGCCAGCGTCAGCCGGTGGCGCCGGGGCAGCAGGTGGTTTGCCTGACCTTGCCGCAGGTTCTGGACTGGCTGAACGGCCCGGACGGCGACAAGTTGGCCCCTGGCGACGAGATCGTCGTGGTCGGGCGGGTGCCCGAACCAGCCGACCGCACCGCCCTGGTGCTGGCCCTGCACGGCAACCCTGTGGCCTTGCGCTATTGTCCCGACCTGTTCTGTGCCGACGATGCGCTGGCGTCGGTGCCGTTGGTGCCCCGGCCCAACCCCCTGGACGATTTCGCCAAGCGTCTGTCCGACCTGTTGTTGGGCAGTTTGGCCCTGGCTCTGTGCGCCATCCCCATGCTGGCCATCGCCGCTGTCATCGCCCTGGACCGTTCAGGGCCGGTGCTGTTCCGGCAACAGCGGCTGGGCCTGGGCGGGGCGGCCTTCACCATCTACAAGTTCCGCACCATGGTCGCCGCCGCCGCCGGGCAGGCCGAGGCGCCGCAGGCGCAGGGCGGCGACGCCCGCATCACCCGCTTCGGCGCTTTCCTGCGTCGCTGGGGGCTGGACGAACTGCCGCAATTGTTCAATGTGCTGACCGGCGACATGTCGCTGGTGGGGCCGCGTCCCCACGCCTTCCCCCACGACATGGCTTGGGGCAGTCAGTTGCCCCATTACGTCCAGCGCTTCCGTATGCGGCCGGGCATCACCGGGCTGGCTCAGGTCCGGGGCTGGCGCGGCTACGCCGGCACGCTCGAGGCGATCCGCGCCCGGCTGGAGCTGGATCTGGACTACATCCGCCGCTGGTCGCTTTTGTTGGACCTGCGTATCCTGCTGGCCACTCTGCCGGCCCTGGCGCAAGGGGCGTTGTCGGAAAAACGGGACTAAACACCTAGGGTTGGGCCAGGCGCATGGTCCAGGCCGGATCCAGCAGCGGGCTGCCGGCGGCTGCGGCGGTGACGACGTTGTGGCGGATCTCCACGGCTTCGGCGACCAAGCCCCCGTCGGGATGCAGCGCGCCGACGATGGCGCTGCCGCCGCCGCCGCAGCGCAGGAAATGGTTGTGTTCCACCACCACGTCGCGCAAGGCTGATTGCGGCTGGTCGCCGTGCCCCAGCAAAACAGCGTGCCGGCTGTCGGAAATCATGTTGCCGCTGACGCGGACGGCTTCGGCGTCGACCACGCGCACCCCGAAGCCGCCGGGCAGATCACGGCCGCGCAGACGGTTGTCGGCGACCACCACCCCCGACGATCCCCGATCGACGGCGATGGCGCCGGCAACGCCGCTGACCACGTTGCCGGCGACCACCACGTCGGTGATGCGCCCGGGGTGCTGGAAGTTCAGCAGGGCGATGCCGCGCAGGCTGTCCAAGTCGCTGTCGCTGGAGATGACGTTGCCGCCGACCACACCCTTGGCGCTGCCGTCGCGGATCAGGATGGCCGCCGAGTCGGGTAGGGCGGAGCGGATGTCGACGATGTTGCCGGCAATGGAGAAACCCTCGATCCAGTTGGTCTCGATGGCCGCGTCCACCGGCGCGGTCAGGTCGAAGCGATTGTCGCTGATGTCCACTTGGCGAAGTTCCCGGCCGGGGCCGCCGCCCAGCACGTAGACGGCGTTCTGTACTTTCAGGCTGCCGACGCTGCCGCCGAAGCTGTTGCCATGGATGCGAATGCCCGCCGACGGTCCCGGTCCAGCGTCGCTGGCCGAGATATAAAGACCGGGAACGTTGCCGTTGTCGGCGAAGACGCAGCCTTCGACGACGATGTCGGCGGGGCCGGGGACGGCTGTGCCGGGGGCTGGACCCAGGATCATGCCGCCGCCGCCGGCCCGGCCGTCACCGAAATGGTCGAAGCGGCACTGGCGGATGGACAGGCGTTCCAGCGCCCCGCGCAGGTACAGGGCGAACCCCTGTTGGCCGTCGCGGCCGTTGACCAGCTGGGCCGGCCGACCGCCGTGGAACCCCAGGCTGGTCAGGCTGAAGTCGGCCAGTGGATGGTCGCCGTGCAGCAGGTTGAAGGGCGGCTGATCGGCGGAGCCGCCGAACACCAGGACCGAGGCGGTGGGGCCGTCGCCGCGCCAATGCTGTCTCGAGGCCGGGCGTAGCGATCGGCCCAGCCGGTAGGTGCCGGGCGGGAACCACAGTTCCGGGGTGCCGGAATCGATGGCGTTTTGGATGGCCGGGGAATCGTCTTGGACGCCGTCGCCACGGGCGCCGAAGGCGCGGACGTCGCGGCGGTCGCGTGGCGGCCGGGTGGTGGTCCACAGCGTCGCGGCCAGGCCGGTGACGACGGCCGAGGCGGCGGCCACAGCCATGTCGCGGCGGTTCAGGCGCATGAGGCGATGCGCTGGCGCCACCACCGGACGATGGCGGCGAGGCTGGCGTCCAGGTCGTGGCGGGCGCTCCAACCCAGTTCAGCCCGCGCCTTGTCGGGCACCCCCAGTTGTCCGGGGCGGTCGACCGGGCGGCACAGGGCGGGATCGGTGACCAAGGTGGCGGTGACGCCCAGTTGCGCCGCCAGGGCCAGGGCGATGTCGGCGGCGCTGTGGTCGCGGCCGCTGCACAGGTTGAACACCTCGGGAGTGGGGCGGTTCTGGGGGGGGCGGGTCACCAGGGCGGCCAGCCCGGCGGCCATGTCGCGCAGATCGACGAAATCGCGCCGGGTGTCCAGGTTGCCCAGGCGCAGGCGAACCTGGGCGCCGACGGCCTCGCCCAGTCGGGCCAGGATGTCGGGGATCAGGTGGCCGTTGGGGTCGTCGGGGCCGATGACGTTGAACATGCGGGCGACGCAGCCATGGCCGTGCCCGGCCATGGTCCAGGCGGTCAGCTGGTGTTCGTTGGCGGCCTTCGACGCCGCGTAGACGTCGCGCGGGGCCAGCGGCGCGGTTTCAGCCAGCGGGCCGTCGCTCCAGTCGTAGACGGCGCCGCTGGACGCCAGCACCACATGGCGGCAACCGCCCTGGGCGGCGGCGTCCAGTACCGACTGGAACCCCATGACGTTCACGTCCATGGCCCGGGCCGGGTCGCGCTCGCAGGTGGGGATGTGGTGGATGGCCGCCAAGTGGACGATGGTGCGCGGGCGATGGCGGGCAATGATTGCGGCCATGGCGGCGCGGTCGCGGATGTCGGCGCGCAGGCAGGTCAGCCCTGTCGCCGGGGTGGGCATGGGACGGCCTACCGACAGGTCGTCGACCACCGTCACCGGCCCATGCGCCAGAAGCAAGGCGGTCAGCGGGGCGCCGACGAACCCGGCGCCACCGGTGACGACGATGCCCCCCGGCTCAGAAATAGCGTTCGGTGACACGAATGATGTCGCCCGGCAGGATTGGCGTGCGCTCCAGGCCGCGATACTGACGTTCCAGTCCATCTACGATGCGGACCAGGATCACCTCGCCTTCGCGGGCGCGATAGTCGTAGCCGCCGGCGCGGGCCACCGCCGACAGCACGGTCATGCCGACGGTATAAGAATACTCGCCCGGCTGCTTGACCTCGCCCAGCACGTAGAACGGCCGATAGGTCAGGATCTCCACAGCCACCTTGGGGTTGCGCATGTAGTTGCTGCGGGTCAGCACGTCCTCGACCCGCTTGACCAGGGTTGGCGCGGTGACGCCGGCGGCGGGGACGGTGCCGATCAGCGGCATGCTGAGGTTGCCGCTGGTGTCGATCTGGAATTCGCCCGACAGGTTCTGTTCGTTGAAGACGATGATGCGGACCCGGTTGCCCGGCTCAAGCAGGTATCCCTCGGCGAAGTTGCCGATGCTCGACGGCGCGTCCTCGGTGGGGATGGATAGCTTACTGCAACCGGCCAAGGTCAGAACGGCAAGGCAAAAAGCGGCAAGGGCACGCATGGATCATCCTGTAGGCTGAGGCGATATTTGGACTGCACAAGTTTTGCCGACACTATAGGATACGCGGACACATCTGGGAATACGCCACTCTCTTGGGCCAACCGGCATAGATGATTTCGGCTTTTCTACGCACCATCCTTCCGGCGCGGCGCGGCGACCGCGCCGCCCTTGACCCCGCTTGCCGCCGTGCGCTGGCTCCGGCGCCGGGACACTGCGTCTACGCGGTAGGAGACGTTCATGGGCAGGTCGGGCAATTGCGCGCCATGGTCGCCGCCATCGCCGCCCGCGCCCAGGACGACCGCGCACGCGGCGAGGTCCCGGTGGCGGTTTTCCTGGGTGACTACATCGACCGTGGTGACGACAGCCGCGCCGTTCTGGACCTGTTGTGCGATCTGCCCCAGGCCGAGCCGACGGTGCGCTGGGTGTTCCTGGCCGGCAACCACGAGGCCTCGGTCCTGGGCTTTCTGGACGATCCGCAGACCCACGCCCCTTGGCTGCGCTTCGGCGGGATCGAAACCATGGCCAGCTATGGCGTGCCGCCGGCGGCGGCGGAAACGCTCCGGCAGTCGCGTGACCGACTGGCCCAGGCGCTGCCCGACCGCCATCTGGATTTTCTCAGGGGGTTGCGGCACTCCTACGAAAGTGGCGACTACGTCTTCGTCCACGCCGGCCTGCGGCCCGGCGTTCCCCTGGCCCAGCAACGGGCCGAGGACCTGTTGTGGATCCGTGATGAATTCTTGGGCCGACCCTGCTGGCACGGCAAATGCGTGGTGCACGGCCACACCATCGAGCCCGAACCCGCTGTGCTGGAGTGGCGGATGGGCATCGACACCGGCGCCTACGCCGGTGGGGCGCTGACTTGCCTGGCCCTGCGCTCCGGCCTGCGGGAACTGGCTGCGGTCCCGCCCCAGGGCGGCCCGCCGGACTGGCGCTTGGTGGCGGTGCCGTGACGGAGTCTCGTCCGCACCGCTGGGGTGTGCCGTTTGACATCTGGACCATGGAAACCCTGCGCGACCGGGCGTTGGCGGCCATGACCACGGGCACGCGGTTGCGGGTGGCCGATGTCAACGTCGCCAAACTGGTGGCTCTCACCGCCGATCCGGCCTTCCGCCAGACGGTGGTGGACGCCGACGCGGTGGTGGTGGACGGCATGGGGGTGCTGTGGGGGCTACGCCTTCTGGGGGTGGCGGCGCCCGAGCGTTTGTCCGGCGTCGACCTGCTGGATCAGGTCGCCGCCTTGTGCGCGGCCCATGGCCTGCGCCCCTTCGTCGTCGGCGCCAAACCCGACGTGGTGGAGCGTGCGGTCGCCGAACTGCGCAGGCGTCATCCCGGCCTGTGTCTGGCCGGCTGGCGCGACGGCTATTTCCCCGCCGACAGCGACGACGCTGTGGCCGCCGAAATCCGTGCCAGCGGCGCCCATTGCCTGATCGCCGCCTTGCCTTATCCGCGTCAGGACCTGTTCCTGGCCCGCGCCCACGCGGCCAGCGGCGCCGCCCTGGCCTTTGGGGTCGGCGGCTCGCTTGACGTGGTGGCTGGCGACCTGCGGCGGGCTCCGCGCTGGATGCGCTCCGCCGGGCTGGAATGGTTCTTCCGCCTGGTGCAGGAACCGGTGCGGCTGGGGCCGCGCTACCTGTCCACCAATCTCAGGTTCCTGGGTCTGCTGCTGGGACAGCTGGTGGCGCGTCGGCGCTGATCGACTTGCGCCACACCGCGCCGACCATGGGCCGCGGCGGGCACAAGTGGTCGTGGCGGTCGTAAAGCGGCGTCGGGCCGGTGGGGACCGCCAGAATTTGGCTGAATTGGCTGGCGATGGCAGTGTCGCCCAACAGGAAGTTGGCATGGGCGATGGCCAGGATGCCGCCTGGTTTGATGCAGCGGGCCAGTCCGGCCACCGTGCGGTCGAAAGCGTCAAAACGGATCAGGTGGTCGCAGCGGGCGGCGGGGGGATCGCCCCCCAACTCGCCATGGCGGAACACCGCCAGGGCGAACACCGCGTCATAGGTGGCTTCGGGCTCGGCCTCGGCCGAGTTGGCGACGGCAAGCTCGATCCGTGGGGTGCCGTCCAGGCGGCGGCGGGCGGCGGCGATATTGCGCGGGTTGATGTCGATGCCTTTGATCCAGGCGTCGGGAAACCGGCGGTGCAGGGCTGCCACTTCCGCCCCCTTGGCGCAGCCGAACGACAGCAGGCGCGGCGCCGGCTGTCCGGCCAGCGCCACGGCGGCCGCCTGAAAAATCTGGGGATAGCGGTCTTCGCCGCTGGTGCAGAAGGGCTGGAACAGGTTGTCCGGGCGGCGCAGCCGCAGCAGAGCCACATCGCGGCGATCGCCGCCCCGGATCAGGTGCCAGCCGGTCTGCGCCAAGCGATAGCCGGGAAGTCGGCGCAGGAAGGCCTGGAGCCATGGCGGGGAGGTCTTGGTCGGGGCGGAGGGACGGGGCATGGGGCGCGCGGTGGTGGGTGATACGGGCAAGGTGCGGCGCGCCAGCCGTCAGGGCAAGAAAAATGACGGATGCGCACGTCTTGATGCGTGGCCCGGGTTGCTGCCACAATGCCGGCTGTCGCCGCCACCGGAAACACCGCGCATGCACGAGTTTTTGGCCCGTTCCGAGGCCGTCCTGGCCTTGCTGGCCGCCAAGACGGCGGTGCGGCTGTTGCCGTTCCGCTTCAGCGCCGCTCTGTTCGGCAAGGCGGCGGTCCCGTGTTCGACGGCAACCGACCTGGACGCACGCCAGCTTGCCCGCGCCCGCGCCGTGACCGGTCGCTTACGCCGTGTCGCCAACCGGCTGCCTTGGGCCAGCACCTGCCTGGAACGGGCCTTCGCCGGGCGGATGTTGCTGGCCCGCCGCCACCTGCCGGGCGGCGTCGTCCGCCTGGGCGTGCGCCTGGACGCGGGGCGCCCCCAGGCCCATGCCTGGCTGCTGGTCGGTGACCACATCCTGTTGGGAGAAGACGAGATGGATGGGTTTACGCCGTTGGCAGATCTTGCGCGACGTGGTGACACGTCGTCGAACAATGGTTGAAGTTATATGTTTGTATCGTCTCATTGTGATTGATGCGGCCTTTCCCTTTCGGCAGAGCATCCGATGATATGGTGGTGTCATTAAAGAACATGGTGTTGTCCTGTGGCGCATTTGCGGTTAGCTTGGCCGTTAAATGACATGGATTGCTGATCATGGCCGATACTTACACCGCTGATGCCGTCGCCGCCGCGACACCGCCTGAATGTGGCAAGCCCCGTTGGGAGCGCCCGGTGATCGAGGTGTTGAACGTGCGGGAAACCCTGAATGGCGGCTTTGATATCGTTGACGGCGGCGTAACCTCTGCCCCCATGTCGTGAACGGGCTGATTTTCAGTCCGACCATCGACGGATCGGGTCGGCAGGTCGCGCGGTGACTTTGATTGCAGGTGCCTGTGGCGTGGTGGCGGATGCCGTCCCCGCCTGTCTGTCGTCCTTGCGTTTCCCGGGCATCGCCCCATTGCGCCACCATCGCGGGACCGCTTTTTCCGTCGTCGTCGGTCAAAGCGTGGAAACCCCGCAATCACATCACGAAGTCCAGCCATCCCAGTGGGCCGAAGGGCGGTTTGTCCTGGCGTTTGACGGCTGGCTGGCCAACCGCGCCGACCTGGCGGATGCCCTGGATGTGCCGGACGACCCGGCCAGGCCCGATAGCGGGCTGGTGGCCCAGGCGTTGCTGCGCTGGGGTGAGGATGCGTTGACGCGGCTGCATGGCGACTTTGCCCTGGTATGGTGGGACGGGCAGGACCGCCGTTTGTTGGCGGCTTGCGACCGCACTGGCGGACGGACGTTGTTTTTTTACGCATCCGGCCGCGGACTGGTGTTCGCCAGCGTTTTGCCGGCCCTGTTTTCCCATCCCCTGGTTCCCCGTACGCTGGATTCAGAACAGGTGGGCCTGTCGGTGTTCGCCTTGGCGCCGCCACTGGGGCCCACTTGTTTTCGCGACATCCGTCAATTGATGCCCGGTCACTGTTTGCTGTGGGATGACGACGGGGTGCGGGAACGGCGGTATTGGCGGCTGGACCCCACCCGCCGTATCCGGTTTCGTCGCGACGACGACTATGTGGCGGCGGGCCGCGAGATTTTGGACCGCGTGGTCGGCGAGGCTGCCCGTATCGACGGTCCCCTGGTCTGCCTGCTGTCGGGGGGGCTGGACTCCAGCGCGGTGGCGGCGACGACGGCCCGGCTGACCGCGCCCCGGCCACTGCATGTGGTCACCTTCCGCCCTGACCCCGCTGCGGCCCTGCCGGCGCAGCCGGCCAGCGGCTTTCACGACGAATGGGGGCACGCCCAAACCGTAGCCGCGCTTTACCCGTCCATGGTGCACCACGCCGCCGCCGCGGTTTCTGACAATCCCGAAGCCCGCTTGCGTCGTTTCTTCCGTCTGACCGGGCGGCCGCCGTTCCATCTGCTGGCCTTGTCGTGGATGGGGCCGGGCATGGACAAGGTGGGCGCCTTGGGGGCCAAGACCCTGCTGACCGGTTTGGCGGGGAACGCCACCCTGTCGGCCTCGGCGCTGCATGGTCTGATGCGGGCGCGGGCCGGTGACGCGGCCTCCGTGCTGTGGGGGGCGGCGCTCAGCGCCAGCTTGTCGCAGCCGGTTCTGTCTTATGTGCGGTCGGCAGCCCCGGAAGGATGGCGCGACGCCTGGCAGCGGATGGCGGGGCGCCGGCCATGGTGGCGGCGGCAACTGCCCCTGCGCGAGGCGGCGGTGGCGCGGCTGCAAGTGCGGCGGCACTGGGATGGGTTTGCTCAAGGCGACCCAGCGGCAAATTGGGGGCAGCGTGGCCGGTTGCGGCTGATCGAGCGCACCTGGTGGGCGCGGTCATGCCTGTCGGGTGAACGCTTCGGTGACGGGTTCAGTCTGCGCGACCCCCTGGCCGACGTGCGGCTGGCCGAATATTGCCTGGCCATTCCGTCGTCGCAGTTCACCCGCTGGGGGCGTGACCGTCATCTGGCCCGCCGTGTCCTGGCCGACCGTCTGCCGCCCCAGGTGGCCGAGGAACGGCGTAAGGGTATCCAGTCGGCCCATTGGCACGACTGGATGACCCGGTTGCGGCCATGGCTGGAAAGCGAGGTGGACGCCATCGCCGACAATCCCCTGGCCGCCGACCTGCTGGACGTGGAGCGTCTGCGGGCGATTCTGGCGCGTTGGCCGGCCGACGCCGGCAGCGCCCAGCAGCATCAGTCGAACATCATGATCGTGTTGGGGCGCGCCATCGCCGTCGGCAATTTTATCCGCTGGGCGGAAGGGCGTAACCGTTAATGGTCGGCGGGTGTCTCAGCCATGATGATGCCGCATTCCAGCAACTGCTCCAGGAAGGCGGTGGCCTCGCGGGTGATGGCCTGGGCGTCGCCGTCATAGCCGCTTACCAGTTGCTCGATCAGCAGGCCGGCGGCGACCGGTTGTTCCAGGCGGTTCCAGATGTCCTGGGCCACCGGGTTCAGGCCGTAATATTCGCCCCGGTCAACGTTCATCATCATCAGTCCGCCCTCGACCTCGGTGGACAAAAGATTCGGCGTCCGGCGCAGTTTGCTGTCGGGCGAAAACGCGGGCATGGTGACCTCTGATGCTGTCGTTGCGCGTTGGCGTCTGGCTGGAAGATAGGAGGGGGGCGCAAGTGGGGCAAGGGCAGAGATATCCGGCGGTGACGCAGGCATGACCGAAAAAGGTGTTCGATAATGAACAATGCCGTCGATTTCCGCCTGTGCGGCCTGCGGGTGCGCAGCGACTTGGCCCTGTCCGACCTGCCGGCCTGGGATGGCGACGGCCGCCCCGCCGACCTGACCATCCGTCTGGGGCTGGTGCCCGACCGTCTGACGGACATCGCTGCCGAAGGCGGTCTGTTGCAGGTGGCTGTCGACGGGCATTGCCGCTTCGCCATCCCCGATGTGGCCGCCTATCTGCTGTCGCCAGACGCCACCACGTTGACCGTCGCGCCTGCTGCCGGGGCGACCGTGGCGGAAATCCAGGCGTTCTTGTTCGGCAGCGTCTTCACCATGGTCAGCCTGCGGCGCGGTTGGTTGCCGCTGCATGCCTGCTGCGTGCGGGTTGGCGGCCATGCCGTCGCCTTCGCCGGAGCCAGCGGCGCGGGGAAGTCCACCCTGGCCGCCGGCCTGATGTCCCGGGGGTTCTCTGTCCTGGCCGATGACCAGACGGTGGTGGAACTGCGTCCGGACGGCGGCCCCTGGGTGCAGCCGTCCTTTCCGCGCATCAAGTTGTGGCGCGACGCCCTGGACCGTCTGGGGCAGCCGGTGGACGGGCTGGCGCGGGTGCGGCGCGGCCTGGAAAAATACAGCCTGCCGGTGGGCGCGGCCTTTCATGACCAGGCGTTGCCGCTGCGCCACCTGTACCTGCTGGTCCGGCCCGGCGATGGCGGCCCGGTCACGCCGCTTGCCGCCCTGTCGCACCTGCCGTCGCTGCTGTCCTATCCCCGTCTGCTGGCGCTGCTGCTGCCGCAGGATCGCCTGATGGAACAGATGTTCCGACTGGCCGGGGCGTGCGGCGGCATCCGTCTGCTGGAACGCCCGGAAACCGAGCGGCAATGGCAGGATCTGCTGGACTTGCTGCAGGCGGGGGCGGCGGCGTCATGAACGGCTTTTACTGGATCGCGTCCTATCCGAAATCGGGCAACACCTGGTTGCGACTGCTGCTGGCCAGCTTGCGCGCCGGCGGGGCACCGGTCACCCTGGATGGTCCGTTGGCGGCCTTCGCCCCCAGGGTCGGCACGGCGCTGAACTTCGAAACGCATCTATGCGTCGATCCCACCGAATGTTCCACCGATGAACTGGCCAACCTGTTTCCCGCCTTGGTGGCGGAATTGGCCCGCATCCGCCCCGAACCACAGTTTTCCAAGGTTCATGACGCCTGGGGGCTGACCCCCTCGGGGCAGCCGTTGTTTCCGGCCCGGTTTACCTTGGGCAGTGTCTACGTTGTGCGCGACCCGCGGGACGTGGCGGTGTCGCTGGCCCATCATCACGGCCAGGACGTGGATCAGGCCATCGCCGTGATGGCACGCCAGACCGCCGCCGCCAACAGCAGCAGGTGTTATCCTGGCCATATCGAGCAAAAGATCGGGACGTGGAGCCACCATGTGGCCAGCTGGCTGGACAGCCAGCCGCCGCCGTTGCTGGTCCGGTACGAATCGCTGCGGGCCGACCCCCGTGCCGAGTTGGCCCGCGTCGCCGCCCATTGCGGCCTGGAGGCTGGCGACCACGCCCTGGACGGGGCGGTGGCGGCCACTCGCTTCTCCACTTTGCAGGCGCTCGAGGAGCACACAGTGTTCGACATGGGCCAAGCCGCCGGCAGCCGTTTCTTCCGCCAGGGTGTTGCCGGTGGCTGGCGTCAGTCGCTGACCGCCACCCAGGTGGCCAGTATCGAGCGCGACCACGGTGCTATGATGGCGCGGCTGGGGTATCGCTGACGACTGACAGGCGCCAGGTCCGCGCGCCACCCGGCGTAACTTGGCCGGAGGTTGTGGCAATCCTTATAACGAGGCGCTACTGCCCCACGGAGAAGCTCCGCTGATCCGCTGCCGAAACGGTGGCATGCCGATCTTGGAGAAAAGTGACGATCTGAAGAAAAAGGGTTTGACGGGGGCGGGGGAGGGGCGTAGAAACCGGCCTCCCCAGCGGACGGAGTGATCTGGCCGGCGGGGCCGCGGAGGAAGCGACGGCTTCGCGGAAGGTGTTGAGAAGGAAACTTCCCGATCTTCGAAAAAAGCGGTTGACGGGGT
>Ga0209958_1000833_pt1 | contig 35400 bp, 37 predicted proteins | sample ThiBio_inoc_plan_FD_183942 | JGI IMG/M metagenome (GOLD analysis project Ga0209958, IMG submission 183942) | Wastewater bioreactor microbial communities from Cape Town, South Africa - Thiocy_inoc_plan (SPAdes) | ecosystem: Engineered > Bioremediation > Thiocyanate > Unclassified | place: South...
GCTTTCGCCATCATCGGCCTGTCGTCGTGGATGCCGGCCTGGCTTGCCAGCCTCATCGTCGTCGTCATCGCGCTCGTCGGAGCCGCCGTGTTCGCGTGGCTGGGGCTCCTGCGTTTCAAGCATCTGAGTCGTTCGACCAACCCCGTCGACGCCGTGAAGGTCGACGCGCGCATCGTGAAGGACGTGGCCGATGAGTTCTGACCAGCTGATTCCGCGCACCGCCGTCGCCCTCGGCATCACCGATCCGGTGGAGAGCGCGCGTGCGGAGCTGAAGGCCGCTCTGGCGGCGATCGAGGTCAAGGCGAACGTGCCCAAGCGGGTCGCGCAGGCCACCCATCGCGGGGTCGCCGACGCGCGTCGCTTCGCGCGGCGCAATCCCACGCAGGCCTCGCTCGCCGTGCTCGGTGCGGCTGCCGTCGTGGGACTGACCGTCTGGGGAATCGTCCGCGCCTACACGCGCTGAGTACCCGTGGGGCGCGCCCGCGCGCGTTCTGACCCGCGCCGCGGGCGCTGTCAACCCCGTGTTCGAGCTATGCGTCGCCCGGGGTATGCTCGTGTCTCAGGCAGCGGCAATGGTGCGCAAGCTGCCGGCAACGACGACCCGAGCCGCGCAGCCATCGCGTTCTTGCGTGCACGAGCGCCGTTGCCGGATGCGCGAAACCGTGCGTCCCGACTGAGCATCACGAAAGTCGAGCATGATTCCTGATCCGCACGCCGCCAAGCCCCTCAAGGGGTGGCGTGTGCTCGTTCCGCGCGGGGGGCCCTGGGGCGACTCCGTGGCGGCGACGCTGCGGGCGCAGGGTGCTGTGCCGGTCATCGCTCCCCTCATCAACTTCGCGCCCTCGACCGATCAGGCAACGCTCGAGCAGGCGCTCGCCGATCTCGCCGCCGGGGCTTTCGACTGGGTGACCCTCACCAGCGCCACCACGGTCGACGTCCTCTACGCCTACCGCGCCGTCATCCCCGCCTCCACTCGCGTCGCCGCGGTGGGCGAGACGACGGCCGCGGCGCTCGCCGCGGTCGGCTATCGCGTCGACCTCGTCCCCGACGAGGACAACTCGGCGGCCGGGATGGCCTCGCAGCTGATCGAGCTCGAGCCCGCGCCGCGGCGCATCCTGACGCTGCGCAGCGAGATCGCCAAGCCGGTGCTCACGCGCCGCCTCACCGAGGCGGGGCACGGCGTGCGCAGCGTCGTCGCCTACCGCACGGTGGGTGTGCCGGTCACCGAGCGGATCGCCCACGACGTCGCGAGTGGCCGTATCAACGCGATCCTCGTCACCAGCGGCTCGGTCGCCGAACAGGTACGGCTGCAGTTCCCGGAGATCCCCGACGCCACCGTGATCGCCGCCATCGGACCGCGCACCGCGAAGGACGCCCGCAAGGTGGGTCTCGGCGTGAGCGCGGTGGCGCGGGAGCAGACCGTCGAGGGGCTCATCACCGCGGTGTCGAACTTCCCCCTGCCGCACGCCAAGGACGAGTTCCACCTCTGACGCGCGGTCCGCGCACGGACCTCAGCCGAGGATCTGCGCGAGGAAGCGCGCCTGCTCCTCCCATTGGAAGGCCTGACCGCCTTCGTGCTCGTTGAAGTCGTAGACGCGGATCTGCTTGTCGCCGCGGTCGACGTGGTTGTAGGCGGCGAAGACGGTCGAGGGTGGGCACACCGGGTCGAGCAGGCCGACGGAGAACAGCGCGGGCGCACCCAGGCGGCGAGCGAAGTTGACGCCGTCGAAATAGGAGAGCGTGTCGAGCACCCGCTGCGTGGCGCCCCGGTGCACCGACAGGTAGCGCACCACCTCGTGGTACGGCTCGCGGTCGGTCATCCCGATCGCGCGCTCGAAATGGCAGAGGAACGGCACGTCGGGCATGACCGCGACGAGGCCCTCGCTCAGCGCGGCCGCGGCCAGCGTGATGCCGCCGCCCTGGCTGCCACCGGTGACGGCGATGCGCGCCGCATCCACCCGGGGAAGGGTGCGGGCGGCGTCGATGAGGCGCACCGCGTCGGTGAACACGCGGCGGTAGTAGTAGTCCTCGGGCGATTCGATGCCGCGGGTCATGTAACCGTTGGTCGAGGGTCCCGTGCCGTGCGGATCCGGTGTCGCGCCCGGAGCGCCCCAGGTGGATCCCTGTCCACGCGTGTCCATGAACAGATGCGCGTAGCCGGCCGAGGCCCAGCCGAGCCGCTCGGTCGCAAGCCCGCGACCTCCGCCGTACCCGTTGAACTCGATGACCGTCGGCAGTGCCGCGGCGTCGTCGGAGCGTCGGGGCGTGTGCAGCCATGCCTTCACGGGTTCGCCGGCGAACCCCGGGAACGTCACGTCGAACACGTCGATGGTGCTCAGCACGGTCTCCACCGGCTCGACGATGATCTCGCCGCCGACGGCGCGCGACTGCGCGATCGTCCGCGCCCAGAACTCGTCGAAGTCGGCCGGCTCGCGCACCGCGGGACGGAACGCTTCGAGGGCGGGGAGATCGAGATCGAATCGAGGCATCGGGGATTCCGTGTCGGGTGACGCCGGCGCATCGTCGCCGACGCTCCACGATATCGCCCGCGCCGAGACCGGATCGTTGCGGGGCTGTGAGCATCCGCACATGGTCGCGCTGGCAGACTGAAGTCATGGTGACCCTGCTGCTCGATTCGACGCAGCTCGAGGTCGTGCTGTCGGGCGTCGAACGCGCCCTGTCGCGGCGATCGGAGAGCGTGCGCGTCGACAGGTCTCACATCCTCCGGGTGCAGCTGACCGACGACGCCTGGACCTGGCTGCGCGGAGTGCCCAGCCCCGGCACGCAGGTGCGCGGCACCGTCGCGATGGGAACCTGGCGCTCCGCGAGCGGCAACGACTTCGTGCTGGTGCGCCGACGTCGCCCGGCGGTGGTCGTCGATCTGTCCGAGGATGCCGAGTTCGAACGCCTCGTGCTGACGACTCGTCACGGCGTCGCCCTCGTCCAGGCATTGCGTCTGGACGGCGACGACGCGTCGGACGTCGTCGAACTCGCCGACTCCTGACGGCGGGTCAGGCGACGTCGCGCCGCCAGCTCGTCAGATAGCCGAGGCCGACGGACACCACGGCATAGCCGAGCAGGACCATGCCTCCGCCCCACCACGCGAGAGGGACAGCCCCGCCGGCGCCCATCGTCGCGTAGATGCTGGAGCCGACCAGGGCGTCCGAGGCCGCACCCGGCAGGTAGGCGGTCACCCCCGACACGCCGTCGACCAGCGTCGCCACGGTGCGCGCGATGGGCTCGACGAACTGCGTGAACGCCAGCACGCCGACGACGGCGGCGACCTGATTGCGCACCAGCGTGCCCACGCCGACGCCGATCAGCGTCCACAGAACGAAACTCGCCACGATGCGCCCGATCATCGCCCAGGTGTCGGTCTCGCCCAGCCGTGTGTCGACGCCGAACGCGGCGAGCGCCGCCGCTCCGATCCCGACCGCCGCGACGAGCGCGACGGCGGCGTACAGCACGCCCATGACGACTGCGGCGGCCAGCTTGCCGACGAGGGCGATCCCGCGTCGCGGCGTGGCCAGGAACGTCGGCGTCAGCGTCTTGTGCCGGAACTCATTCGTCACGAGCAGCGTGCCGATGAGCAGGGGGAAGACGTAGCCGACCGAGGTGGCGAGGCTGTAGATGAGCGGAGGAAGGCTCGTCGGCGACACCCGGGCACCGCTCGTCGTGCCGCCGGGCAGCGTGCCGCTCGCGACCGCGCCGAACACGGCGGACAGGCCGCCGGCGGTCACGCCGACATAGGCGAGCAGCACGACGGCGAGAACCCACCACATCGCCGTGGTGAACTGCTTCGTGAGCTCCGACCGGGACGCGTTGACGAGACTCATCGCGGGTCTCCTTCCTCGGCGGCGACCGTGTCGCTGGGGTCGTCCTCGACCGCGTGGATGTACTCGGCGTCCTCGACGCCCGGCTCTGCGTCCTCCGGTGCGGCCGCGGCCGGAACGGCAGCGGCCGTGAGCGGCGGCGTGAGCGGGTCCGGAGCCGATGCCGCCGGAGCCGCCGGCGTCGGCGCCTGCACCCGCGTGCCGTTCACCAATTCGAGGAACACCTCCTCCAGCACCGGGCCGCGCCGCTGCAGGTGCGACAGGGCGACTCCGGCCGCCGCAGCGATGGCACCGAGATGGGCCGGCTCGGCGCCGCGCACGGAGAAGCCCGAGCGCAGGGGCGTGTACGCGATGCCCGCGGCATCCAGAGCATTCGCCAGCGCCGTGCGGTCGGGGGCATCGATGACCGTCGCCACGTCGTCCGCGCCGACCAGGTCGCCGATATCGCCCTCGAACACGAGCCGGCCGCGGGAGATGACCAGCAGCGCCGACACCGTCTGCTGCACCTCGGCGAGCATGTGCGAGGACACCAGCACCGTTCGTCCCTCGCCGGCCAGCTGGCCGAGGAAGCCGCGCAGCCACTTGATCCCCTCGGGGTCCAGACCGTTCGCGGGCTCGTCGAGCACCAGCACGCCGGGGTCTCCGAGCAGCGTGTAGGCCAGGCTGAGGCGCTGTCGCATGCCGAGCGAGAAACCGCCCACCTTGCGACCGGCGGCGTCGGCGAGCCCCACGAGGCCCAGGACCTCGTCCACTCGTCCGCGCGGGAGCCCGGCGGCCTGCACGGCGACGGTGAGGTGGCCGGCGGCGGTGCGCCCGGGATGGAAGCTGGAGGCCTCGAGCGCGGCGCCCACCGTCTGCAGGGGGTGCGGCAGCTCCGAGTACCGCCGGCCGCCGATGGTGGCGCTGCCCGAGGTGGCGCGCACGAGCGCGAGCAGGATGCGCAACGACGTGGTCTTGCCCGCGCCGTTGGGGCCGAGGAAGCCGGTGACCCGTCCGGGCTCGACGCGGGCGGTGAAGTCGTCGACGGCGCGGACCGCACCGAATGTCTTCGTGACCCCACGGAACTCGAGGAGGTGTCCTTCGGGCATCGTCATCCTCTCGTCATCGCCGACCATCGTCGGCCGTTGCCTCCATCCTGCCCGATCGGCCCGCGCCGGCCGGGTGCCCGCGCGGGAGGCGCCGAGACCGACGGCGCGGGTAACGTTGCGAGCGTGAGCGATGCCGCCGAACCCACCGTGCTGGTCCGCACCGTCCGGGGAGTGGGTCACCTGACCCTCAACCGTCCGCGGGCCATCAACGCACTCGACCTGGGCATGATCGAGATCATCTCCGATGCCCTGGATCGCTGGGAGCACGACGCCGACATCGAGGTGGTGCTCCTCGACGGAGCGGGCGAGCGCGGCCTGTGCGCCGGGGGAGACGTGCGGGGCCTTCGCGAGTGGATCCTCGCGGGACGCGTCGAGGAGACGGCGCACTTCTTCCGCGCCGAGTACGCCCTGAATCTGCGTATCGCCACGTATCCGAAGCCGGTCGTCGTCGTCGCCGACGGCGTGACGATGGGTGGTGGCATCGGACTGGCAGGCCATGCGGCGGTCCGCGTCGTCACCGAGCGCTCGCGGCTGGCCATGCCCGAGACGCGCATCGGCTTCACCCCGGACGTCGGCGGCTCGTGGCTGCTGGCGCACGCGCCAGGGCGGCTCGGCGAGTATCTCGCGCTCACCGGTGAGTCGATGGATGCCGCGGACGCCCTCGCCGCCGGCTTCGCCGATGCGCTGGTGCCGAGCGAGCGGATCGGAGACCTCCGCGCCGCGCTCGCCGATCGTGCCGATCCGGCGACCCCGGCCGAGATCGTGCTGCTGTTCGACGAGACGCCGGGGCCGTCGCGGCTCGTCGCGGCCCGTTCGTGGATCGACGATGCCTTCGCCGCCGACACCGTCGCCGAGATCATCGCGCGGCTGCGTGCGCGGCCCGAGGCGGATGCCGCGGCCACCGCCGAGACGCTCGCGGCGCTCGCGCCCACCGCGTTGACCGTCACGCTGGCCGCCGTCCGTGCCGCCCGGCGGTTGCCGGATCTTCGAGCCGCGCTCGCGCAGGAGTACGGCCTCGTACTGTGGTTCGCCCAGACGCAGCCCGATCTGCCCGAGGGCATCCGGGCGCAGCTGGTCGACAAGGACCGCGACCCGCACTGGCATCCGGCCGCGCTCGCCGACCTCGAGGACGGGCTGGCCGAGCGGGCGCTGGCGTTCGAGCCGCCATTGGCGCTGTGGGCGCCGCGATGACGCGCACGCGCGCGCACCGCAGGTGGTCGATCGGCGTCGCGATCGACCAGTTCTTCTTCGTCTTCGCGGGGCTGGCGGCCATCTGGCTCGCCTATCTGGGGTTCACCGAGAGCTTGACGGTCGGGTGGTGGGGCATCCTCGGCTTCCTGCTGTTCTGGCTGCTGCTGGCCTACCTCGTGCTGCCCCGACTGCACCGGATCCTGACGACGATCTACGTGCCCGACTACTTCATCGGTCGCGCCCGTACGAGCGACGGGCTTCTCGGCGACCCTGTGAACCTCGCCTTCCTGGGAGACGGCGAGCAGATCGAGCGGGTGATGCGGGCCTCGGGGTGGACCAAGGCCGATCCCGTCACCTTCGCGTCGTCCTGGCGCATCGTCACCTCGACCCTGCGTCGCCGCAGCTACCACGAAGCCCCGGTGAGCCCCCTGTTCCTCTTCGGTCGTCAGCAGGACTTCGCCTATCAGCAAGAGGTCGACGGCAACCCGGCGCAGCGCCACCACGTGCGCTTCTGGAAATGTCCGGACGGGTGGCTGCTGCCGGGGGGCCGCCGCGTCGACTGGCTGGCGGCGGGCACGTTCGACACCTCGGTCGGGCTGTCGCTGTTCACCCTGCAGGTCACCCACCGCATCGACGCCGACACCGACGTCGAGCCCGATCACATCGTCGCCACTCTCCGAACCGGCGAGCCGGCCGTGCGGGTGGACGTGATCGCGGACTTCTCCACGGGCTACCACGCCCGCAACGGCGGCGGGGACAGCATCCGCACCGATGGCGACCTGCCCGTGGTCGACGTGCGCGCCGTGCGCATCTCCGCGGAGGCCGTCGCATGAGCGGGCAGCGGCACGTGCGGCCCGAGCGGCGGCCGTCCTACGAGCCGGTGACCCGGCTGCTGCAGCCGATCGCCCATGACCCGAAGATGCCGCGGCCGTCGACGACGGTGACCGGTGCCGCGCTGGTGCTGCTGAGCGCGCTCGTCGGGATCGCCTCGATGGTCGAGCTCGCGGTGAACTGGACGGGGTACGCGAACCAGATCGTCCTCGATCTCGACGGCGGCGATGTCACCCCTGATCTGGCCGACGCCTCTCTCGCGGTCCTGCTCGTCGTGCTCGGTGCGGCCGTGGTGATCCAGCTCGTGTGCGTGATCCTGCTGTTCTTCGGCAGCAACCTCGCACGCGTCGCGGTGATGAGCGTCGCCACCCTGTCCATCGCCAGCGCCTTCGCGAGTTGGTGGGCGCGCGATCAGGAGATCACGCTGTTCACGACCCTGCCCGCCCTGGCACTCGACATCCTCGTGCTGCTCGCCCTGTCCAGTCGCAGCGCCGCGGCGTACGCCCGTCGCACCGAGAAGCGCTGAGAGGTCCCGTGTTCGACAGTCCCCTATCCGCGTCCGCCTACGAGGTGCTCGGGGTCGCCGCGGATGCCGCCGACGACGAGCTCCGCAAGGCGTATCGCCTGCGGCTGCGTCAGACCCACCCCGACACCGGCGGCGATGCCGCGCTCTTCGTCCACGTGCAGCGCGCGTGGGAGCTCGTCGGCACGCCGGATGCCCGGAGCGCCTACGATCGCGGTCACGGTTTCGGCGCCTCGGCGCCGGCATACGGTCCGGACGGCGCCGACGGTGACGGCAGCGGCGCCGGCACGAGCTGGCGTCCGCCGTCGCGACCGGCCGACACGCGCCCGCGGGCGCGTTCGTTCGGTCAGCCCGGGGGCTGGCGCCGCGAGCGCTACCTCGATCTCATCCGCGAGTGGGCGGGGCGCGGCACCGAGCTGCCCGACCCCTACGACCCGGCGCTGGTGCGCGCGGCCCCGCGCGAGCTGAAGCGGATGCTCGCGGATGCCCTCGCCGAAGAGGCCAGCGCGCGTGTCATCGGCGACCTGGGAATGGGGTACACGGTGTGGCACGACGTCGCCGTCGACCCGCGTGATCCGTCGCTGAAGGTCGATCACATCGTGCTGGGACCCAGCGGCCTCTACGCTCTGCTCAGCGAGGATCTCGGTGGTCCGGTGCGGCTGCGCCGCGGTGAGCTGATCGGTGACGGTGTCGAGGGTTCTCCGATCGCCGACCTGGTCGCGGGGGCGCGCGTGCTGGCGCGCGCAGCGCGCGTCCGTTTCAGCGGCGCGATCGTGGTGCTGCCCGACGACGACGTCGTCAGCGCGATCGAGGAGATCGGCAAGGTGCGCTCGCTGCCGGTCGCGGTCGTCGCCCGTTCGGCGTTGGCGACAGTGCTCCGGCGGGGCCTGACCGGGGCCCGCGACATCGGCGGCAACGAGCTGTTCGATGTGCGCACACGCCTGCAGCAGACCGTGCGCTTCGTGTGATCCGCTGAGCGGCGCGCGGGCGCCGTCTAGGGTGAGGACATGGACCCCGCCGGCTGGACCTTCGTGATCCTCGGGCTCGCCGTCGTCGCCTTCGTCAGCGGACGGGTGCCGCTGGCCCTCGTCTCGGTCGGGGTCGCCCTCGCGCTCTGGGCGACCGGCGTGCTCACGCTGGGCGAGGCCTTCGCCGGATTCGGCGATCCGACGGTGCTGTTCATCGCCTCCCTGTTCGTGGTCAGTGAGGCGCTGGATGCCACCGGCGTCACGGCATGGCTGGGCCACCAGGTCGTCACCCGCGCGGGCACGGGCAGAGCGCGCCTCACCGTGATCATCGGTCTGCTGGCCGCCGTGCTCACGGCCTTCATCTCGATCAACGGCGCGGTGGCCGCGCTGCTGCCGGTCGTCGTCGTGGTGGCGGTCCGCGCCGGCATCCTCCCCTCGAAGCTCCTCCTCCCGCTCGCCTTCGCCGCGAGCGCCGGGTCGCTGCTGACCCTCACCGGGACCCCGGTCAACATCGTCGTCAGCGAGGCTGCGGTCGCCGCCGGAGGCCGGGAGTTCGGCTTCTTCGAGTTCGCTCTCGCCGGCATCCCCCTCGTGCTGCTGACCGTCGCGATCGTCGCGCTCGGCGGCGGACGCCTGCTCCCGGCCCGCACCGCGGAGCGGCTGGCCGACCTCGCCCCCGATCCGCGAGAGCACGCGCAGACTCTCCGCGACAGCTACGACGTCGACCTCGACACCGCGCGCCTGTTCAGCGTGCGGGAGGGTGTCGCCGAGGTGCTCGTCGCGCCGCGCTCGCGGCTCATCGGCCGCACCGTGTCGGTGGGAATGACGACACGCGACGAGAACCTGGTGATCCTGGCGGTGCGCCGCGGAGACGACGACGGACCGAACGCGTCGCGGGGGACCGGCGTCGCCGGCGCTCTCGTGCTGCAGGCGGGCGACGCGGTGCTCGTCCAGGGACCGTGGGCGGCACTGACGCGCTACGCGCAGTCGCCGGACGTCATCGCGGTCACGCCGCCGCAGACGCTGCAGCGCGCGGTGCCCTGGGGGCGCGGGGCCAAGCGCGCGATCGGCATCCTCGCGGTCATGGTCGTGCTCCTGGCGACCGGTCTGGTCCCGGCCCCGGTGGCGGGACTGCTGGCCGCCGGCGCTCTCGTGCTCACCGGTGTGCTGACCGTCCCGCAGACCTATCGGTCCATCTCGTGGACGACGGTCATCCTCATCGCCGGCATGATCCCCCTGTCCTCCGCCTTCGTGTCCACGGGCGCCGCCGACGTCGTCGCCGCCGCCGTGCTGCGCGTCATCGGTTCCGGCTCACCGCAGGTGGCGCTGCTCGTGCTGTGCCTGCTGACCATGGTGCTCGGACAGTTCATCTCGAACGTCGCCACGGTCCTGGTGGTGATCCCGATCGCCGTCGCGATCTCGCAGACGCTCGGCGTCAGCGTGCAGCCGTTCATGATGGCGCTGACGGTCGCCGGTGCGGCGGCCTTCCTCACCCCCGTCGCGACGCCCGTCAATCTCATGGTGATGCAGCCCGGCGGCTATCGGTTCGGCGACTACGGCAAGCTGGGGCTGCCCCTGATGGTCGTGTATCTCGCCGTCGCCGTGCTCTACGTCCCGCTGATCTGGCCGTTCTGAGGGGCTCAGCCGGCGAGACCCCACAGCTGCAGGGGATGGGTGAGCCGCCACCACGCGTCGGGGTCGGGGATGTTCGCGGTCAGATGGACGCCCACGGTGACCGCATCCAGAGGTCCGCGCACGAGGACCTGGCCGACGGGGGCGTTCGCCGTTCGGGCGCTCCCGAGGTCGAGGGTGGTCGTCGCCGTCGCGGCGGCACCGTTCCAGAGGATCACGGCCGCGTCGGCATCCGTCACGATGTTCGCCGTCGCGCCCCATGCCGTGCTGACGACGCCGGCGAGGGTGCCGGCCGGCATGGTCTTGGGCGTCGAGACCTCCGCCGCGACCTCCGTCAGCAGGCGCGCCGTCTCCTGGTCCCGCGCCTCGCCGGTGGGCTGACCGAGCGCCGTGGCGTAGACCCGCACCGTCGTGGTGCCGACCGTGATGTCCTTCGCGGCGAGGAGGTTGTAGGAGTCGGCGAGACTGCCCGTCTTGAGCCCGACCACGCCGGGGTCGCTGAGCAGGTCGTTCGTGTTGGCGACCTCGCCCGCCCCGGGCAGCTCGACGCTGCGAGTGCGTGCGATCTCGGCCACCACGGGGTTGGCGAGGGCGAGCTGCGCCAGCGCCACCAGAGCGGCCGGCTCGGCGGTGTTGGCGGGGTCGATTCCCGTCGGCTCCGACAGCGTGATGGCCCCGAGGCCGTGCCGGTCCAGCCATGCTCGCGCGGCCTGGGCGAAGACCTCGTCGGTCGGCCAGAGGGTGCTGGCCAGTCGATTCGTGTAGTTGCCCGCCGACCCCATCAGAATGCCCTGCAGCATCTGGTACTCGGTGAGCGTGCCTCCGACGGGGACATCCAGCGCCGACTCGTCGTCCGCCAGATAGTCCCAGTACGTCTGGCGGTCGCGCGAGGTGAAGGTGAACTCCGGCCCGGGCTGTCCGACGCTCAGCGGCATCTCGTCGAGGATCATCAGGACGGTGACGACCTTGGAGATGCTCGCCATCGAGACGGGTGCGCTCGAGGATGCCGCGACGGCCTCGAATCCCGCGACGCCGACGGCGCCGGCGCCCGCGGACGGCCACGCCACGGCCGACACGGTCGCCACCGGTCCGTCGGGCGTGATCTCCCGCACGGTCGGCGCCACGGCCCAGAGCGGCCAGAGCAGCGTCGCGGCCGCGTAGGCGCCGCAGACGCCGATGGCGGTGAGCAACGGCACGACGACGCCGGCGCGCAGCGGGGAGCGTCGCGGGCGTCGAGCAAGCAGGTCGGGAGCCGCACCGCCCGCGATCGGCGTATCGACCGCGTCGGTGACGGTCTCGTCGTCGACCCAGGCGAGCGCGCGGCGGCCCGCGCGATTGCGGACGACGATGGTCTCGGTCGGGGCGGTGCTCTCCCGCAGCGCGCGGCGCGACGGCGGGGGCGCGTCGTCCGAGGTCACCCGCTCAACGTACCCGTTCGCCGCTATACTCGAGCGCACAACCACGGGAGTCCGGTGAGCCGGGCTGAGAGGAAGCGATCCACGCTTCGACCGTCGAACCTGATCCGGATCATGCCGGCGCAGGGAGGAGAGAATATGCACGCGTCTGCGTCCCCGTCCACCGTCACCTCGTCGGATGCCGCGGCATCCCGTTCCGCCGTCGGCGTCGGCCGTCTGCGCTGGAGAGTCGTCGACATCGTCGTCGCCAGTGTCATCGGCGTCGCGTCGGGCCTGATCTTCCTGCTCTGGAACGTCGGCTACCTCGGCCCGAAGAGCCTGCTGGAACCCCTGCTGCCCGGCATGCAGGGCCTGCTGGACGGCCCGTGGCTGTTCGCCGGCGTGCTGGGTGCTCTCCTCATCCGCAAGCCGGGAGCGGCGATCTACACCGAGACGCTCGCGGCCGTCGTCTCGGCCCTCGTCGGCAACCAGTGGGGCGGCTTCCTGACCCTCGAGGCGGGACTCGTTCAGGGTCTCGGAGCCGAGCTCGTCTTCCTGTTGTTCTTCTACCGGGCGTGGAAGCTCCCCGTCGCCATCCTCGCCGGCGCCGGGGCTGCCCTTGCGGGGGGCATCAACAATCTGATCCTCTGGTACGCCGGGGCCGACGCCGCGTTCACGGTGATCTACCTGATCTGCACCACCATCTCGGGCGCCGTCATCGCCGGTGCCCTCTCGTGGGTGCTCGCGCGCGGTCTCGCCGCGACCGGTGCGCTGGATCGCTTCGCCGCGGGGCGCGAACGCCGCGACCTCGTCTGAGCGTGGCCGTCGACCTCGGCGGGCCGGTCGCGCCGGTCACGGTCAGCGCCCAGGGATGGGGCTGGCGGCACGCGTCACGCCGGGCCTGGGCGGTGCGCGACGTGTCGTTTCGCATCGAACCCGGCGAACGCGTGCTGCTGCTCGGTGCTTCCGGCGCGGGCAAGTCGACCCTGCTGCAGGGGCTTGCGGGCGTGCTCGGCGGCGACGAGGAGGGCGAGTCGGCGGGAGCACTGCTGATCGACGGCGTCCCGGCCGCGCAGAACCGCGGCCGGGCGGGCCTCGTGCTGCAGGATCCCGACGCGCAGGTGATCCTCGCGCGAGTGGGTGACGACGTCGCGTTCGGCTGCGAGAACCTCGGTGTGCCGCGTGAGGAGATCTGGCCGCGCGTGCACGCGGCACTGGATGCCGTGCGGCTCGACGTCGAGATCGACCGGCCGACGCAGGCGCTGTCGGGCGGGCAGAAGCAGCGGCTCGCGCTCGCCGGCGCGCTGGCCATGCGGCCGGGCCTGCTCCTGCTGGACGAGCCGACCGCCAATCTCGACCCGGCCGGTGTCGCCGACGTCCGCGACGCTGTGGGGCGCGTTCTCGACGGCACCGGGGCGACGCTCGTGGTCGTGGAGCATCGGGTCGACGTGTGGCTCCCGCTCGTGGACCGGGTGATCGTGCTCGGGGCGGACGGGCTCCTCGCCGACGGTCCGCCGCAGGATGTGCTCGGCGCGCGGGCGGCCGAGCTCGCCGACGCGGGTGTCTGGGTTCCCGGCATCCCGGCGGCGGTGCCGCCTCCGCCCGCCGCAGCCGCGGGCGACGACCTGCTGCGCGCGGGGGGCCTGGCCGTCGCGCGCGTGCGCGGCGTGCCGGTCGCCACGGGCATCGATCTCGAGGTCCGCGCCGGGGAGGCGCTCGCCATCACGGGGCCCAACGGGGCCGGCAAGTCGACTCTCGGCCTCACTCTCGCGGGACTGCTGCGGCCGGCATCCGGCGACCTGTCGGCCTCGGCGACGCTCGCCGCCGGCGCCGCGCCGACACCGATCGCGTGGCGCTCACGTGAGCTTCTCACCCGTATCGGCACCGTCTTCCAGGACCCGGAGCATCAGCTGCTCGCCCGGTCGGTACGCGGCGAGCTCGAGGTCGGGCCGCGCGCGCTCGGAATGGACGAGGTCGCGTCTGCCGCCCGCGTGGACGAGCTGCTGGAGCGGCTGCGGCTGACCGCGCTGGCCGCCGCCAACCCGTACACGCTCTCGGGAGGGGAGAAGCGCCGGCTCACCGTCGCCGCCGTCCTCGCCACCGCCCCCCGCGTCCTGGTGCTGGACGAGCCGACCTTCGGTCAGGACGCGCGCACGTGGGCGGAGCTGGTCGCGCTGCTGGCCCGCCTGCGCGACGAGGGGTCGGCCATCGTGGCGATCACCCATGACGAGGCCGTCGTCGATGCGCTCCACGCCCGGCGTTTCGCGCTGACTGCGGATGCCGCGGCATGAGCATGCTCGCCGCCGACACCCGCACCCGGCCCGGCGTCATCGCGCGGGTCAATCCCGTCGCCAAACTCGCCGCCAGCGCGGTGATCGCCCTGCCGCTGATCGTGACGCTGGATTGGGTGTCGGCCGCGGTCGCGCTGGCGCTGGAGAGCGTCCTGTTCGTGTTCGCGGGGCTGCGGTGGCGCGAGTTCCGGATGCGGACCTGGCCCGTGTGGGTGGCGGCGCCGCTGACGGCGCTGACGATCGCGCTCTACGGCGCGGCGTCCGGGCAGGTCTACGTCGAATGGTTCGTCCTGCGCATCAGCGAGGGGTCGCTCGCGCTGGCGGTCGCGACCTTCTTCCGCGTGCTGGCCGTGGCCCTGCCCTCGGTCGTGCTGTTCGTCACCGTCGATCCCACTGATCTCGCCGACGGCCTGGCCCAGGTGTGGCGCCTGCCCGCACGGTTCGTGCTCGGCGCGCTGGCGGGCCTGCGCATGGTCGGACTGTTCCTCGAGGACTGGAGGGCTCTGGAACTCGCCCGCCGGGCACGCGGCATCGCCGATCAGGGGCGTGTTCGCCGCTTCGCCGGCATGGCCTTCGCGCTGCTCGTGCTCTCCATCCGCCGCGGTTCCAAGCTCGCCACCGCGATGGAGGCGCGCGGCTTTGGCGCTCCCGGCCGCCGCACGTGGGCTCGCGCCTCCCGCTTCGGCAGGCGCGAGTGGATGCTCGTGGCGGTGGGCGTCGCGATCTCCGCCGTCTCGGTGTCGGCCGCGGTTGCGGCGGGCACGTGGAACTTCATCCTCGGGCCGCGCTGAGCGGCAGCTCCACGATGCGGCGGGCGAGAGCCTCCTCGACGACCAGCTCGGTGATGAGCCCGGCCGCCAGCGCGCCGCGCAGCGCGTCGATCTTCGACAGGCTCGACACCGCACACAGGCGACGGGGGATGCGGCGGATGACGTCGAACGACGGACCGCTCGAGCGATCGTTGAGCTCGATGCCGCTGGTCGAGCCATCCAGCCGGTAGAACACCGTGGCGCAGTCGCCGACGACGCCGTCGCGCAGCAGCACCCGCAGATCCTCGCCGGTCAGGTAGCCGCCGGCATAGACGTGCGAGGGAACGTCCGCCTGGGGCGAGCCGAGCCCGAACACGAACACCTGCACGCGCGCCTGCGCGTCCACCACGCGGCGGATGGAGCGCTCTCGCCACAGCAGCTGCTTCGTATGCGGGTCGTCGAACAAGGCGGGCACGGGAAACTGCTGGACGTCCGTGCCGAACGCCTGGCCGAAGCGCTCCAGAATGGCACCCGAGTAGCTGATGCCGGAGGTCGACTCGTTCGCGGCGCCGTTCATCTGCACGATCTGCGATTCGTGCAACCGTTTGGTGGGCAGGTGGCGGGCGATCGCCGACACCGTCGCGCCCCAGGCGATGCCGATGCTCGCCTGCGGGTCGAGCGTGGTCGACAGGACGTGCGCCGCGGTGCGCGCGGTGCGCTCCAGACGCTCGGCGTCGGTCGAGCGCGGCGGCGTGCTGACGACATGCACGGAGATGCCGTAGCGCTCGGACAGCCGCCGGGCGACGACGCTCGTGGCCTCCTGCGGCGAATGGACCGTGATCTCCACCAGGCCGATCTCACGGGCGTGCGCGATCAGGCGCGAGACCGACGATCGCGACAGCTTCATCTCGGCGGCGATCTGCTCCATCGTCTGGTCCTGCACGTAGTACAGCTGTGCGGCGTGCAGCGCGTCCCGGGCTCGCGCCTCGGCGTCGGTTTCGATGCTCACGGGTCCTCCTGATCATGCACATTCGTGCAGAGTGCGGGCTACGATGCACGTATGTTCAGATCGTTTGCGCGTTCGTTCACCGACGTTTCAGTGTAGATCCGTTCCACCGTGAAAAACGCGCGGCGAGACACTGCGAAGCCGCGGAAGGAAGTGCGATGACCGAGTCGAAGGCGACGATCCGTCCGAACATCCAGGCCCTGAAGGACCGTCCCCATGCGGATGTCCTGATCATCGGGGGTGGGATCAACGGGATCGCGACGTTCCGCGACCTCGCCCTGCAAGGCGTCGACGTCGCTCTCGTCGAACGCGATGACTATGTCAGCGGCGCCTCCTCGGCATCCAGCCACATGATCCACGGCGGTGTGCGCTACTTGGAGAACGGCGAGTTCCGCCTCGTGAAGGAATCGGTGACCGAGCGCAACCGACTCGTGCGCAACGCGCCCCACTTCGTGCGCCCGCTGCCCACGACGATTCCGATCCACCGCACCATCTCCGGCATCCTCACCGCCCCCTTCCGCCTGCTCGTCACGCACGGTCGCGGCAAGCCGAGCGAGCGCGGTGCGCTGCTGATCAAGCTCGGCCTCGTGATGTACGACACCTTCTCGCGCGACGGGGGTGCCGTGCCGCGCCACCGCTTCCACGGCCGCCGGCGCTCGCGCGAGCTGTTCCCCGACCTCGACGACCGGTTCCGCTACACCGCGACCTACTACGACGCCTCGATGCACGACCCCGAGCGGCTCGCGCTCGACGTGCTGCGCGACGGCGCCCGGGAAGAGTCCGCGCGCGCCGCGAACTACGCGCCCGTCGTCGCCGCCGACGGCACGGCGGTCATCATCCGCGACGCCGTCACCGGCGAGGAGTTCCCCTTCACTGCCGACGTCGTCGTCAACACGAGTGGGCCGTGGACCGACATCACCAATGGCGCTCTGGGTGCCCCCACCCGCTTCATGGGGGGGACGAAGGGCTCGCACATCGTGCTGGAGAACCCGGAGCTGCTGGAGGCGACCCGCGGCAACGAGATCTTCTTCGAGGCGGCCGACGGCCGGATCGTGCTGATCTACCCGCTGAAGGGCCGCGTGATGGTCGGCACGACCGACATCGACGCCGACCCCTCGACTCCGACCGTCTGCACCGACGACGAGATCTCGTACTTCTTCGATCTCATCGCCCAGGTCTTCCCGCACATCGCGGTGGACCGCTCGCAGATCGTCTACACGTTCTCGGGTATCCGTCCGCTGCCGCGTCACGACGACGTCGCGCCCGGCTTCGTGTCGCGCGACTACCGCATCGAGAAGGCGCGGCTGGGCGGGGCCGCCGGCGTTCCGGTGATGAGCCTGGTCGGGGGGAAGTGGACGACTTTCCGCGCCCTCGCCGAGCACCTGTCCACCGAGGTGCTCGCCGCTCTCGGACGCCCGCGTCGGATCTCGACGCTCGACCTCGCGATCGGCGGCGGCGCCGGATACCCGCGCACCGACGCCGACCGGTCCCGCTGGCTCGAAGCTCACCGCGGAGCCCACAGTGCCGCCTTCGCCGATCGCATGCTGGAGCGCTACGGCACCTACGCCACCGAGATGCTCGCAACGCTGCCGGTCAACCAGCGTCCGCTCGAGCACGCCCCGGGCTACTCGGCGGAGGAGATCGCCTTCCTGGCCGAGCGCGAGGAGGTGGTCACGCTCATCGATCTGCTCCTGCGCCGCACGCACATCGCCTTCGTCGGTGGTGTCACCGCCGAGACCCTCGCCGAGGTCGCCGAGGCGGCGGCCCCGGTTCTCGGATGGGATGCCGATACCACTCGTGCCCAGATCGACGACGCGGCCCGCGTGCTCCAGGAGCGGCACCGCATCGACGTCGAGACCTCCCACCTTGCGCCCTTGAGCGCATGAGAGGCAGGAGGAGCCGCTTCTAGAATCCGGCGCGGCCTGACGCCGGCATCCCCTTCAGGTCATTCTTCCCGCCCGGCGGCGTCGCCGGGGGAACCTCTGCAGAAAGGTCAATGCTGACATGCAAGACATCAATCTCGGGCTCTACTTCGTGTCAGAGCTCGTCGGGACGGCGATGCTGCTCCTGCTCGGCGGTGGCGTCGTCGCCAACGTCATTCTCGCCAAGTCGAAGGGCTTCGGCGGCGGCACGCTGATGATCAACTGGGGTTGGGGTCTGGCGGTGTTCGCGGGGGTGCTGGTCTCGTCGTACTCCGGTGCGCAGCTGAACCCCGCGGTGTCGATCGCGCTGCTGATCGCCGGGAAGATCGGCGTCGCACAGTTCTTCGTGGCCATCGCCGCGCAGCTGGTCGGTGCGTTCATCGGTGCCGTGCTCTGCTGGCTCGCCTACAAGCAGCACTTCGACGAAGAGCCGGACGCGGCCACCAAGCTGGGCGTCTTCTCCACCGGTCCCGCCATCCGCTCCTACGGCTGGAACCTGGTCACCGAGGTCATCGGCACCTTCGTGCTCGTGTTCGTCATCTTCGCGTTCGCCGACTACGGTGACGTCCAGATCGGCACGCCGGGCGCCCTCGGCCCGCTCACCGCCGTCCCCGTCGCCCTCCTCGTGGTCGGCATCGGCGCCTCGCTCGGTGGCCCGACCGGCTACGCCATCAACCCCGCCCGTGACCTCGGTCCCCGCATCGCGCACGCGATCCTGCCGATCAAGGGCAAGGGTTCCAGCGACTGGTCGTACGCGTGGGTCCCCGTCGTCGGCCCGCTGCTCGGTGGCACGATCGCCGCGCTCGCCGCTCCGGCGCTGCTGCACCTCGCGCACATCTGATCCGTTCCCGATCCTCAACACAGACACCTAGACAAGGACGTCCACTCATGAGTGACTACATCATCGCCCTCGACCAGGGCACCACCTCCAGCCGCGCGATCGTCTTCGACAAGAAGGGCTCGATCATCTCCGTCGGCCAGAAGGAGCACGAGCAGATCATGCCGCGCGCCGGCTGGGTCGAGCACGACCCGATCGAGATCCGCGACAACATGCGCGAGGTCATCGGCATCGCGCTCGGCCGTGCGAACCTGACACGGCACGACATCGCCGCGGTCGGCATCACGAACCAGCGTGAGACCGCCGTCGTGTGGGACAAGAACACCGGCATCCCGGTGTACAACGCGATCGTCTGGCAGGACACGCGCACCCAGCCCATCGTCGACCGGCTCGCGGGCGACGCGGGAGTCGAGCGCTACAAGGACATCGTGGGCCTGCCGCTGGCCACGTACTTCTCGGGCACGAAGATCGTCTGGATCCTCGAGAACGTCGAGGGGGCGCGCGAGAAGGCCGAAGCCGGTGACCTGATCTTCGGCACGACCGACACGTGGGTGCTCTGGAACCTCACCGGCGGACCCGACGGCGGCGTGCACGCGACCGACGTCACGAACGCCTCGCGCACGCTCTTCATGGATCTGAAGACGCTCGAGTGGCGCGACGACATCCTCGCCGACTTCGGTGTGCCGCGCTCGATGATGCCCGAGATCCGCTCCTCCAGCGAGGTCTACGGCGAGGCGCGCGACACCTCGCTGCTGCGCGAGACCCCGGTGGCCGGTATCCTCGGCGACCAGCAGGCGGCGACCTTCGGTCAGGCCGCGTTCGACGCGGGCGAGAGCAAGAACACGTACGGCACGGGCAACTTCCTCATCTTCCAGACGGGGACCGAGATCGTGAAGAGCGAGAACGGCCTGCTCACGACCGTCGGCTACAAGCTGGGCGACGGGCCCGCGCACTACGCGCTCGAGGGATCGATCGCCGTCACCGGATCGCTGATCCAGTGGTTGCGCGACCAGCTGGGCATCATCTCCTCCGCCCCCGAGGTGGAGGAGCTCGCCGCCAAGGTCGAGGACAACGGCGGCGTGTACTTCGTCCCGGCATTCTCGGGCCTGTTCGCGCCGTACTGGCGTCCCGACGCCCGCGGCGCGATCGTCGGTCTCACCCGCTTCGCGAACCGCAACCACATCGCCCGTGCCGCGCTGGAGGCCACGGCCTTCCAGACGCGCGAGGTGCTGGATGCCGTCAACGCGGACTCGGGTGTGGACCTCACCGAGCTGAAGGTCGACGGCGGCATGATCGCCAACGACACGCTCATGCAGTTCCAGGCCGACATCCTCGGTGTGCCGGTCGTCCGCCCCGTCGTCGCCGAGACGACGGCGCTCGGCGCGGCGTATGCGGCGGGACTCGCGGTCGGCTTCTGGAACGACCTCGACGAGCTGCGGGCGAACTGGCAGGAGGACAAGCGCTGGACGCCGAACGACGACGTCGCCGAGCGCGAGCGTCAGCTGCGCCTCTGGAAGCAGGCCGTCCAGAAGTCGATGGACTGGGTCAACGAGGACGTGCGCTGACCTGACGCACACCGCGGACGCGCGGCATCCATCCGGGGGGAAGGATGCCGCGCGTTCGCGCGGCGGGTCGTCACCCGACCCGAGAGTCACCGCCCGATCCGCGAGTCACCACGCGTTTCGCGAGTCACCACGCGTTTCGCGAGTCACCACGCGTTTCGCGAGTCACGACGCGTTTCGCGCAAAAGCTACGGCGATTCGAAGCACGAGTGGTTATTCGCGGGTGGATGCCACGCACTCGACCGAGCAGCGGATCGGCCTCGTCGAACATCAGCGGGTGGGTCATGGGGTCATCCTGCCGCGCCGTCACGTCGCGTTCCAGAGGTCTCGGTAGTACGCGAGACGCTCGCTGTCGGGGGCGATGCCGTACGCGTCGATGAGCGTGCGCTCCCACCCGGGTCCGCAGTTCCGCGTCGTGCTCATCGCGGCGACGGCGATGTCGACATCCACGATCCGCGTCGGGAGGGACCAGTCGAAGGGGCAGTCGTCGACGGGGAGGGCCTCGTGCAGCGCGCGCGGACCCGGGCGGGAACGGCCAGATCCGCGGAGGGGGTGCTCACGCGGCGTCCGTGAGGAGGTGCTGCAGGATGACGGCCTGATTGTGCTGCTCGTCATGGGCGGCGTACAGGAGGGTTGTCGTCGTGTGGTCCGCGACGGTGCGACTCAGCTCGTCGAGCGCCGGCGCGCCGGCGAGCTCGGCGCGGTAGTGGTCGGCGAAATCGGGCCACGGCAGGCCCCCGTGATGGAACGCCGTCCGCAGCGCGTCGGACGGTGCGACGTCCTTCTCCCACAGGTCGATCGCGGCGCGCTCCTTCGACAGCCCGCGCGGCCAGAGCCGGTCGACGAGCACACGGAAGCCGTCGTCGGGTGCTGGCGGTTCGTACACGCGCTTGATCCTCACGTCCATGCGCTCCAGTCAACGCGGTATCGGACGGCGGCGCCACCCCCTCCATGCTGTGGGACTGGGTGTCTGTGCTTTTGGTACTCGATCCCATCGCCTAGGCTGGACGAGGAGTTCGAAGGAGAGCACACATGGACATCAGCGGAGCATCGGCCCTCGTCGCCGGTGGCGCGAGCGGACTCGGGTTCGCGACCGCCCGCCGTCTCGCCGACGCCGGAGCGCACGTCGTCATCGTCGACCTGCCCACATCTCCCGGAGCCGACCGCGCGGCCGAGATCGGGGGCACGTTCGCCCCCGCCGACGTGACCGACCCGGGCCAGGTCGCCGCCGCCGTCGCCACCGCGGGCGAGCACGGCCCCCTCCGCGTCGTCGTCAACTGCGCCGGCATCGCCCCGCCCGCGAAGGTGCTCGACCGCGAGGGGGCGCCCACCGACCTCGCCCACTTCGAGAAGATCGTCCGTGTCAACCTCATCGGCACGTACAACGTCATCTCCCAGGCATCCGCCGCCATCGCGAATACCGAGCCGACCGACGGCGGCGACCGCGGCGTCATCGTCAACACCGCATCCGTCGCCGCGTTCGACGGCCAGATCGGGCAGCCGGCCTACTCGGCATCCAAGGGCGGGGTGCACGCCATGACGTTGCCGATCGCGCGCGAGCTCGCCCGCTACGGCATCCGCGTCTGCACGATCGCCCCCGGCATCATGGAGACCCCGATGCTCGCGGGCCTGCCCGAAGCGGCCCAGCAGAGCCTCGGCCAGCAGGTGCCCTACCCGCAGCGGCTCGGGCGGCCTGACGAGTACGCCTCGCTCGCGCTCGAGATCGTCCGCAACGGCTACCTCAACGGCGAGACCATCCGCCTCGACGGCGCGATCCGTATGGCGCCGAAGTGAGCCCGGCCGGTCGGCCCGCCGCCGCGTACCGTCCTCAGTCTGCGCGACGCGCTGCAGGCAGGGCGGCAGCGGAACCCCGCGGGCGTGGCAGCGTGGCCGCCCCGACCGGACTGAATACAGTACGCCCGACGAAGGAGACCCGCCCATGACCGACTCGATTCTGTACACCCGCGAGGGCGCGCTCGCGCGCGTCACCTTCAACCGTCCCGCCTCGCTCAACGCGATGGGGTTCGAGATGGGACGCCGCTGGCGCGATATCGCCCACGAGATCACGTCCGACGACACCGTCGGGGCGGTGCTGATGGATGCCGCGGGCCCGGCCTTCTGCGCGGGCGGCGACGTTATCGAGATGTCGACCTCGGGGGCCTCGGGCGCCGATGTGACGGAGATGGCGGGCATCATCCACGACGGCATCCGCACGTTCGTCGAAGCCGACAAGCCCGTCGTCGCCGCGGTGCAGGGCGCCGTTGCCGGGGGCGGCCTGGGCCTCATGCTCACGGCCGACTACATCGTCGCGGGGCCCCGCGCCAAGTTCGTCAGCCGGTACGCGAACATCGGTCTGAGCCCCGACCTCGGCGTCTCGACGCTGCTGCCCGCGGCGATCGGGCAGACCCGGGCGCTGCGACTCCTGCTGCAGGACGAGACGGTCGATGCCGAGACCGCGCTCGACTGGGGGCTCGTGACCGAGCTCTCCGCCGACCCCGCCGCCCGCGCGGGCGAGGTCGCGTCGTTCTGGCTCGAGAACGCGACGGCGGCGTTCGGGCAGGCCAAGCGCCTCATCCGGGCGGGTGCGCGCCGCGCCTTCGCCGACAACCTCTCCGACGAGGCGCAGACGATCGGCGCGCGATTCGACACCCCCGACGCGGCCGCGCGCGTGGCCGCGTTCGCCCAGACATCCCGCAAGAGCTCACAGACCTGACCGCCGCATGTCCCAGAAACGGTCGAGATCGGATGCCTGAAACGACCTCTTCTGGGACGACACCCGCCCCGAGTGGGACACGGACAACGCACGCCCCGAGTGGGACACGAAGGAGACAGACATGGCTGACGCAAGCCTCGCCGGAAAGACCATCCTCATGTCCGGCGGCAGCCGCGGCATCGGCCTCGCCATCGCACTGCGGGCCGCGCGCGACGGCGCCAACGTCGCCCTCATGGCCAAGACCGACACTCCGCACCCCAAGCTCGACGGCACCGTGCACAGCGCCGCGGCCGAGATCGAGGCGGCCGGTGGGCGGGCACTGCCGATCGTCGGCGACGTGCGCAACGACGATGACATCACCGCGGCGGTGCTGAAGACCCACGGCGAGTTCGGGGGCATCGACATCGTCGTGAACAACGCCTCGGTGATCGATCTGTCGGGCTCGCTCGAGCTCGCCGCGAAGAAGTACGACCTCATGCAGGACGTCAACGTCCGCGGCACGTTCATGCTCAGCCGTGCGGCCGTGCCGATCCTGAAGGATGCCGAGAACCCGCACATCCTGTCGCTGTCGCCGCCCCTGAACATCACGCCGCGCTGGCTGGGTGCGCACACCGGCTACACCCTCGCCAAGTACGGGATGACGATGGCGACGCTGGGGATGGCGGCGGAGTTCGCGAAGGACGGCATCGCCGCCAATACCCTGTGGCCCGAGACGACGATCGCCACGGCCGCCGTGCAGTTCGCCCTCGGCGGCGACCGGATGATGAAGGTCAGCCGCACTCCCGAGGTCTACGCCGACGCGGCGTACGAAGTGCTCACCCGTCCGGCGCGGGAGTACACGGGCCAGACGCTCATCGTGGAACAGGTGCTGCGCGACGCGGGCGTCACCGACTTCGCGAAGTACGCCGCGACGCCGGGGACACCCGACCACGAGCTGTTCCCCGACATCTTCCTCTGAGCCCTGCGTTTCGACTCGTCGTTGCGCTCCTCTGCGTTTCGACTCGTCGCTGCGCTCCTCTGCGTTTCGACTCGTCGCTGCGCTCCTCGCTCAACGACCGGAGGTGTGACACCGGTCGTTGAGCGAGCGGAGCGAGTCGAAACGCGGTGTCAGATCAGGCCGAGGCGCGTCAGGGCGTTGCTGACGCCGTCCTCCAGCACGCCGGTGGTGACGAGGTCGGTCATCGCCTGCAGTTCGGGATCGGCACCGCCCATCGCGACCGACGTGCCGACGACCTGGAACATCTCGACGTCGTTCCAGCTGTCGCCGATGCCGATGGCGTCGGCGGCATCCATCCCGAGCACCGCGAGCACCTCGGTGATCGCCGCGCCCTTGTTGACCCCCTGCTGGCAGATCTCGCCGTTCGAGCCGCCGGGCAGCGGGATGGAACCGGGGATCACATGGAACTGCGGTCCCAGCTCGTCGGCGGCGCGGGTGAGCGTGTCGCTGGCCGTGCTGAGGAAGGTGGCCTTGGCCACGGCATCGAGGTCGACCTCATCGAGCGGACGGTAGTGGTTGAGGAGGGCGACGTCCTCCGAGGCGGCGGCCGCTGCGCGTTCGTCGACCGGGGGGTGGGTTCGCACGAAGCGGCGGGCGTGATCGAGCACGCCGGGGCTGACGTAGACGGTGCCGTCGGTCTGCAGGAAGTAGTGCGCACCGTGCTCTTCGAAGTACGCGATCATCCGGTCGACGAGGGGGCGCGGCATGAGGTGCGCGACGATCTGCTCGTCGCCGCGGACGGCGAAGGCGCCGCCGTTGGTGATGGCGCCGTCGACGGGGATGGCGCGCACCTTCGGGTTGATGTCACCGGCCGAGCGACCCGTGCACAGGTACACCAGGTGACCGTTCGCGCGCGAGGCGGCGATCGCGACCGGCGTCGAGGCCGACATCTGGGCCCCGTGTTCGAGGATCGTCCCGTCGATGTCGATGAAGATGATGCGGCGGCGGGACGGGGTTATCGACGAGGAGCTCACGGCATCCATTCTCCCCGGTGCGCCTGAACGTCCGGTGTCGCGACCGTCGCCGGCCCGAACCTCAGTGCTTCGGCCCGGCGACGAGCAGGATGCCGCCGAGCCCGATCATCATTCCGCCGCCGGTCGCGGTCAGCCGCTCGATGCGCTTCGGTGAGCGCGCGAACCACGCGCGCGCCGCCGCGGCGGCGAGCACCCACATCGAATCGGATACGACGATCGGGTACGGCACGTCGGTCAGCAGGCGCCGTTCGCGCTCGCCGTCGGCGCCGTTGTCGAGGATGAACGTCTTCTCGACCTTGGCCGGATCGAGGACGTCATCGGGTTTGAGTCCGAACGCGAGGCCGCGTCCCATGAGAACCCGCTCGCGCCCCGACTCGTCGATGGCGATCACGACGTTGTTGTTGAGCACCTTGTGCACCGGGACGGCGTGCGACGCGGGGGTGCGCCGAGCGGATGCCGCGGCGTCGGGGGTGCTCATGCTGAGAAGTCTAGAAGTGCTTGACGAACGGCCTGCGGTCGTCAATAATCGCTCCTGACAATAAATCGATTTATCACGAGGAAGTGATGACATGGCTCGGGTGCGCATCTCCGATGTGGCGGCGGCGGCCGGAGTGTCGGTCACGACGGTCTCGCTCGTGCTCAACGATGTCGAGTCGCGTATCTCCCAAGAGACCCGCGACCGCGTGCGTGCGGCGGCCACCGCGGTCGGATACGCGCCCAGCGCACTTGCGCGCGGGCTTCGCCGGCAGCGCACGAAGACGGTGGGTTTGATCTCCGACCAGATTGCGACGACACCCTTCGCGGGGCGCATGCTCGCCGGCGCTCAGGACGTCGCCCGGGCCAACGAGCACCTCGTCTTCCTCGTCGACACCGGTTCGGACACGGAGGTCGAGGAGACCGCCATCCGTGCGCTCACCGCGCAGCAGGTGGACGCGCTGATCTACGCCGCGATGTGGCATCGGGTCGTCTCGGCCGACGTCAGCCTGCCCGCGGGTACCGTGCTGCTCGACTGCCGGCCGGCGGATGGCGTCGTCGGCTTTCCCAGCGTCGTCCCCGACGATCGCGAGGGCGGGGCGGCGGCGACGCGGGAACTCGTCGCCGCCGGTCACACGCGCATCGCCTACATCGACACGGCCGAGGACGCCACCCGGCCTCTCGCCGCCGACCTCCGTCTTCAGGGCTACCGCGCGGTGCTCGCCGAGGCCGGCATCGCGATCGACGAGCGGCTGCACGTGCACGGGGAGACCTCGCACCGCGGCGGTCGCGAGGCCGCCGACCGTCTTCTCGATCTGCCCGAGCATCATCGCCCCACAGCGATCTTCTGCTTCAACGACCGCATGGCGACCGGTGCGTACACCGCGATCCACGCGCGCGCACTGCAGATCCCGGGAGACATCTCGATCATCGGCTACGACGACCAGCAGTTCATCGCCGCCGAACAAGACCCTCCCTTGACCACGATCGCCCTGCCCCATTACGAGATGGGCCGCTGGGCGATGGAGGTTGCACTCGGCATCCGTGAGGGGGGAGTGGATGCCGTCCACCAGATGGAGTGTCCCGTCATTCGACGAGACTCCGTGGGTCCGCCGCCGGCGCACGTCGCCAAACAGAACCGGCGACGGACCTCACAACACACCGAGCGGTCGCTTTCGGCGACCCCCGACCGGTGACCGGCGCGCGCGTCGGTCACGAGACAAGGAAATCACAATGAAGCGCACATCCGTGTCGTTCCTCGCTGCGGCGGGGCTCGTCGGTGTGTTGGCGCTGACCGGCTGTGGACAAGCCGGCACGGGCGACAGCACGACCGCGGACGGTCGTACCAAGCTGACGATGTGGACGCATTCGGCCGGAAACCCCGCCGAATTGGCGGTCTATCAGCAGATCATCTCGGACTTCAACGCGTCGCAGGACAAGTACGAAGTGGTCGAGGAGTCCTTCCCCCAGGGCGCGTACAACGACGCCGTCGTCGCGGCCGCGGCATCCGGGGACCTTCCCTGCCTGCTCGACCTCGACGGGCCGATCATGCCCAACTGGGCGTGGGCCGGCTACCTGCAGCCGCTGGGCATCGACACGAAGATCACCGATGCGCTTCTGCCGACCGCCGTCGGAAAGTGGGACGGACAGATCTATTCCGCCGGCTACTGGGATGCCGCGCTGTCGATCTTCGCTCGGAAGTCGGTGCTGGAGAAGAACGGCATCCGCATCCCGACGGTCGACAAGCCGTGGACGAAGGACGAGTTCGGCGCGGTCTTGGCGACGTTGAAGGCCGCCGGCTACGACACCCCGATCGACATCGGCGCCGAGGACAAGGGCGAGTGGTGGCCCTACGCGTACTCGCCGTTCCTGCAGAGCTTCGGCGGCGATCTCATCGACCGCTCCACCATGCTCACCGCCGACGGCGCGCTCAACGGCAGCGACGCGGTGGCGTGGGGTACGTGGTTCCAGAACCTGTTCAAGGACGGCTACGCCAACGCGAACGGCACGGTCGGCAACCAGGAGTTCGTCGACAACAAGGTGGCTCTCAGCTACACGGGCGTGTGGAACGCGCTCGCGTCGGTCGACGCCGTCGGCGACGACCTCGCGATCCTGCCTCCGCCGGACCTCGGCACCGGCCCGAAGATCGGCGGCGGATCCTGGCAGTGGGCCATCTCCAAGGGATGCAACGACGCCGACGGCGCGCGCAAGTACCTCGAGTTCAGCTTCCAGGACAAGTACATCACCCAGTTCGCCGACCAGCAGATCGTCATTCCCGCGACCGACTCCGCCGCGCAGGCGTCGAAGTACTTCAACGACAAGGGCGTCCTGCGTCCGTTCGTCGAGCTCTCGCAGAAGTTCGCCGTTCTGCGCCCGGAGACGCCGGCCTATGCCGTCATCTCGACCACGTTCGAGACTGCGGCGAAAGACATCATGAACGGCGCCGACGTCAAGAGCTCGCTCGACCAGGCCGTGAGCGAGATCGACGCCAACATCTCGTCCAACGACGGGTACGGCTTCAAGAAGTGAGCCTGAGCGGGTGGGGCGCTCACACGTCCCACCCGCTCCGCTCGACGACCTCGAAAGAGTCACCATGACTGTCACCCCTGCCACGGCCGTGGCCGAGAAGCCGCGGCGCGCCCTGAGCCGCTTCCGCTCCATCCGCGGACGCGAGACGTGGGCCGGCCTGGCGATGATCGCCCCGGCCGGCATCCTCCTCGTCCTGTTCCTCGTCATCCCCGTGCTGCTCGCGTTCGGGCTCTCGTTCACGAACGCACGCCTCATCTCGCCGAACCCGCCGCGCTTCGTCGGCCTGGACAACTTCGCTCGTGCATTCGGCGCCGACCCGATGTTCCTGCAGTCGGCCTGGAACACCTTCCTGTTCGCGCTCGTCGTGGTGCCGGTGCAGGCCGGTCTCGGCCTGCTGCTGGCGGTGCTGGTCAACCGCCGGATGCGGGGGGTCACCGCGTTCCGCGTGATCTTCTTCATCCCCGTCGTGACCTCGATCGTCGTCGTGTCGATCCTCTGGAAGTTCATGTACCAGAAGGACGGGCTCATCAACTCGTTCATCGACACGCTCACCTTCGGCGCATGGCAGAGCGTGGACTGGCTGAACAATCCGGCGACCGCACTGCCCGCGATCATCGTGCTGTCGATCTGGCAGGCGGTCGGCTTCCACATGATCATCTGGCTCTCGGGGCTGCAGACGATTCCCGAGGAGCTCTACGAGGCCGCGAAGATGGACGGCGCGAGCCCCTGGCGCCAGTTCACGAGCGTCACCTGGCCGGGCCTGCGTCCCACCATGGTCTTCGTCCTCGTCACGATCACGATCGCCGCGCTCGGACTGTTCGTGCAGGTGGACGTCATGACGCAGGGCGGGCCGACCGGCTCGACCTCCACGATCGTCTACCACGCCGTGCGCAAGGGCTACCAGCAGCAGGAGATCGGATACGCCGCGGCGATCTCGCTGATCTTCTTCGTCGCGGTACTGATCATCGCGCTCATCCAGCGCCGGCTCACGCGAGACAAGGACTGAGTCATGACCGCCACTGTCACCCCCGCCCCGGCTCCGGCGTCCGCCCCGGCATCCGCGCCGCGCCCCGTGGGCAAAGACGCGAGCGAGCGCCGTCGTCGGCGCATCGGGAAGATCCTCATGTACGTCGTGATGAGCGGCTTCGGCGTGCTCTTCCTCTTCCCGCTCGTCTTCATGTTCGTCTCGAGCCTCAAGCCCGACGCGCAGATCCTGCGCGACGTCAACTCACCGGCGGCCTTCCTCCCCGTCGGCGACATCAGCCTCGACAACTACTTCGGCGTCTTCGACCGCGTTCCCGTCGCCCAGTTCATGTTCAACTCGGTGCTGGTCACTGTGCTGACCGTGGGACTGGGGCTCATCGTCAACTCGATGGCCGGCTTCGCCCTGTCGCGACTGAGGTGGAAGGGGCGCCTCGTCGTGATGGCGCTGATCATCGCGACCCTCATCGTGCCGTTCGAGACGATCGCCGTGCCGATGGTCTACTGGGTGTCCCACCTGCCGACTCTGGTGATGGAAGGCGGCGTGCTGAAGTACGACTTCGGCTGGCTGAACACCTACCAGGTGCAGATCGTGCCGTTCATCGCCAACGCGTTCTCGATCTTCCTGTTCGCGCAGTACTTCTCGACGATCCCGGCCTCGCTCGATGAGGCGGCGCGCATCGACGGCGCCAGCTGGTTCACCGTCTACCGCCGCATCATCGTGCCGCTGTCGGGGCCGGCGTTCGCGACCGTCGCGATCCTCACGTTCCTTCCCGCGTGGAACCAGTACCTGTGGCCGCTCATGGTGGTGCAGAAGGAGGGCCTGCGGCCCGTGATGGTCGGGATGCAGTACTTCTTCCAACTGAACACGGCGTGGGGAGAGGTCATGGCGTACACCTCGCTGATCACGCTCCCCGTCCTCATCGTGTTCCTCGTCTTCCAGCGCGCGTTCGTCAGCAGCATCGCGGCCAGCGGAGTGAAGGGCTAAGCGCACATGTTCGACCTCTCCTCCTCCTGGGTCTGGGACTACTGGTTCGCCGACGACGGTGAGACCTACCACCTCTTCTTCCTCTATGCCTCGCGCGCCCTGCACGACCCGGACGCGCGCCACTACCGGGCCTCGGTCGGCCACGCCGTGTCCGACGACCTCATCACGTGGACGCCGGTCGCCGACGCCATCGTCCGCGGCGAGGCGGGCAGCTTCGACGACCTCGCGACCTGGACCGGCTCGACCGTCCGCGGCGGCGACGGGCTCTGGTACCTCTTCTACACCGGGTCGTCGCTGGCTCCCGATGGCAAGAACGTCCAGCGGATCGGCTGTGCGACCTCGCCCGACCTCATGGTGTGGACGAAGGTGCCGGGGCCGCTGCTGTCGGCATCCGGCCCCTGGTACGAGACGCTCGCTGACGGTGACTGGCACGACGAGGCGTTCCGCGACCCCTGGGTATTCGCCGACCCCGATGGCGACGGCTGGCACATGCTGGTGACCGCCCGTGCCCCCGAGGGTCCGGCCTTCGGCCGCGGCGTCATCGGCCACGCCTGGTCGCCCGACCTGAAGACGTGGGAGCAGCGACCGCCGCTGTCGGCGCCCAGCGAGCGGGGCTTCGGGCAGCTCGAGGTCATGCAGGTCGAGGTCGTCGACGGGCGGCCCGTGCTGCTGTTCTCCTGCCTGGCGGAGCACGCGATGCCGGCCCGCGCCGCCGAACGCGGCGGCACGTGGGCGGTTCCCGCGGCGAGCGTGCTCGGGCCGTTCGAGGTCGAGGAGGCCTACCCCCTCACCGACGCGAGCCTCTACGTCGGGCGGCTGCTCCGACGGCGCGACGACGGCCAGTGGCTGCTGTTCGCTTTCCGCAACCTCGACGAGCACGGTGTGTTCGTGGGCGGCATCACCGACCCGCTTCCCATCGGCTGGGTCGATGGTCGCCTCACCGTGCGGGAATCGACGATCCGTCCGCCCGCCGCTCATCCAGGTGGCGTCGGTACCCTGGAGTCATGACCGAGCCCAGCCCCGTGCGCACCACCCGTCCCCGTCAGGTGCGCCCGCGCGCGGAAGGCTGGACCCAGCGGCTCGACACCGACGGCAAGCCCCTGCTGCAGTTCGCCGCACCCAAACGGGGGATGCCGCCCGTGCACCTGGCCGACCTGACGCCCGAGCAGCGCGTCGAGCGGGTGAAGGAGCTGGGGCTGCCGGGGTTCCGGGCCAAGCAGGTCGAGAAGCACTACTTCCAGCACTACACGTCCGACCCCGCCGCGATGACGGATCTGCCGGCATCCGGACGGGAGGAGCTGGTCGCGGGCCTGCTGCCGCATCTGCTCACCGAGGTGCGACGGCTGGAGACCGATCGCGGCGACACGATCAAGTTCCTCTGGAAGCTGCACGACGGCGCCCTCGTCGAGTCGGTGCTCATGCGTTACCCCGGCCGCATCACGCTGTGCGTGTCGAGCCAGGCCGGCTGCGGCATGAATTGCCCGTTCTGCGCGACCGGCCAGGCGGGGCTCACCCGCAACATGTCGGCTGCGGAGATCATCGAGCAGGTCGTCCGTGCCAACGCGGCGATCCGCGCCGGTGAGCTGGGCCCCGCCGAGCACGCCCACGAGCGCATCACGAACATCGTGTTCATGGGGATGGGGGAGCCTCTCGCCAACTACAACCGGGTGATGCAGGCCGTCCGCACGATGGTCGACAAGGACCACGGGCTCGGGATGAGCGCGCGCGGCGTCACGGTGTCGACCGTGGGCCTCGTGCCGGCGATCAACAAACTCGCCGCCGAGGACATCCCGGTGACCTTCGCGCTGTCCCTCCACGCTCCCGACGATCAGCTTCGCGACGAGATGATCCCGATCAACTCGCGCTGGAAGGTCGACGAGGCGCTGGATGCCGCGCGCGGCTACTTCGAGAAGACCGGCCGCCGCGTGTCGATCGAGTACGCCCTGATCAAGGACATGAACGACCACGCGTGGCGCGCCGATCTGCTCGCGACGAAGCTCAACGAGCGCGGCCGCGGCTGGGTGCACGTGAACCCGATTCCGCTGAACCCGACGCCCGGGTCGGTGTGGACGGCCTCCGAGAAGGAGGTGCAGCGCGAGTTCGTGCGCCGCCTCAACGAAGCCGGCATTCCGACGACCCTCCGCGACACCCGCGGCAAGGAGATCGACGGCGCGTGCGGCCAGCTCGTCGCCACCGAGGAAGATCGTGCCGTCGCGGCATCCGTTCCCGTCGACTGAACCGGCGGGCCGCGCCGCGCGCGCTGCCCTCGCGCTGCCCGAACTGCAAGGCCGACTGCCCGACACCCCGGTGCGGGGTGGCCAGTGGCGGCGTGTCGCCCGGCATCCCTTGCAGTTCGGTTCGAGGGGGATGGCGCCCACGCCGGCGGCGGATGCCGAGACCGCACCATCCTGTCAAGCCTGACCCCGCCCATAGGCGGCGGCAGTAGCGTGGAGGAATGGTCAACTATCGCTATCTCGGCAACAGCGGCTTCAAGGTTTCGGAGATCACCTACGGCAACTGGGTGACCCACGCCTCCCAGGTGGAGAACGACGCCGCCATCGCCACCGTGCACAAGGCACTCGATCTCGGCATCACGTCGTTCGATACCGCGGATGCCTACGCCAACACCGCCGCGGAGGTCGTGTTGGCCGACGCACTGAAGGGCCTCGAACGCACCGACTACGAGGTCTTCACCAAGGTCTACTGGCCCATCGGCAAGAAGGGACCGAACGACCAGGGTCTCTCGCGCAAGCACATCTTCGACGGCATCCACGGGTCGCTGCGCCGCCTGAACGTCGACTACGTCGACCTGTACCAGGCGCACCGCTACGACTACGAGACCCCGCTCGAAGAGACGATGCAGGCCTTCGCCGACATCGTGCGCCAGGGCAAGGCCCTCTACATCGGCGTCAGCGAGTGGACGGCCGAGCAGCTGCGCGAGGGCGCCGCACTTGCCAAGGAGCTGAACTTCCAACTCGTGAGCAACCAGCCGCAGTACTCGGCGCTCTGGCGCGTCATCGAGGGCAAGGTCGTACCGACCTCCGAGGAGCTCGGCATCTCGCAGATCGTCTGGTCGCCGATGGCGCAGGGCGTGCTCAGCGGCAAGTACCTGCCCGGTCAGCCCGTTCCCGAGGGTTCGCGGGCGACCGACGAGAAGAGCGGGGCGAACTTCATCAAGCGCTTCCTGCAGGACGACACGCTCGCCGCCGTGCAGAAGCTCAAGCCGATCGCCGAGCAGGCGGGCCTCACCATGCCGCAGCTGGCGATCGCGTGGGTGCTGCAGAACCCGAACGTCTCGGCGGCGCTCGTGGGCGCCTCGCGCCCCGAGCAGCTCGAGGACTCGGTCAAGGCGTCCGGAGTCGTCCTCGATGCCGAGGTGATGTCGGCGATCGATGAGGCCCTCGCCCCCGCCGCGGTCACCGACCCCGACGAGACCTACACGGTCTCGCCCGCCTCGCGTCCGCTCTGAGCGCTCTCACGATGAGAGACGTCGTCTGACGATGGTCACGACGAGCGCCGGCATCCTGCTGTACCGGACCGATCCGGACGGCACGGTGTCGGCGCTCGTCGCACATATGGGCGGTCCGTTCTGGGCGCGCAAGGACGAGGGGGCCTGGTCGATCCCCAAGGGCGAGTTCGATCCGCAGGTGGAGGCGGCGAGGGATGCCGCCGCGCGCGAGTTCCGCGAAGAGCTCGGTGTCGCCCCTCCCGATGTGCCGTACGTCGAGCTCGGCACCTTCGCGTACTCTTCGGGGGCGAAGTCCGTCACGGTGTTCTGTGGCGACGGCACGGGATTCCTCGCCTCCGATGTCGACCGCGCCGCGCTCGTGTTCGGCGCGTTCGAGATGGAGTGGCCGCCGCGGTCGGGACGCCGTCAGAGCTTTCCCGAGATCGACCGCGTGGCCTGGATGCCGCTCGCAGAAGCCCGCCCCCGACTGGTCGCCGGGCAGCGGCCGGCGCTGGACGCGTGTGAACGGTTGATGCGCAAGATGTGACCCTCTTGCGGGCGCACCCCCGGTGGCGAAGACTGTGCGCGACGAAGGGGGCCCTCATGGCACACGGCGACATCACGCACATCGACATCCCGGTCGCGGACTTGGCGACGGCGGCGGCGTTCTACTCCGAGCTGTTCGGCTGGCAGATCGCGGAGCCGCCCGGCTTCGAGGGCTACCCGATGTGGTCGGCCCCCAACGGCATCAGCGGCGGCGGACTCGCCCCGCGCAGCGAGGGGTTCACCCAGCCGCGTTCGTACGTCGAGGTCGATTCGATCGACGACACCATTGCCAAGGCCCAGGCCGCCGGGGCGACGGTCGCCATGGGCAAGCAGCCGATCACGGCGAAGAGCTGGTGGGCAGTGATCGTCGACCCCGACGGCAACCACATCGGCTTGTTCGAGGGGACGACCCAGGACTAGCGCTTCTTCTTCGGCGCCGCGGAGACGTCGAGCTGAGGGTGCAGGCCGCCCAACGACGACCACGCACTCGCGGTTCCCTTCGCGGCGTGCTCGGCGCCGCGGACGGCGCGTTCGTCGGCCCATTCGTTCAGGACGTGTCCGCGGTGCCCGCGGACGTGCTCGAGCACGACGTCGGGAAGACCGGCCGCTCGCCGCGCGTCGCGAGCGGCGATGAGCTGTTCGAGCAGGTCGCGGTTCTTGGTGGGTGCTCCGGTGGAGGTCTTCCAGCCGCGTCGGCAGTGGGCATCCATCCACGAGGAGTATGTGTCGATCGCGTATTTCGAGTCGGCCTGCACGATCAGGTGCGCGAGGTCGGCATGGTCCTCGATCGCCTTCAGCAGCCCCATGAGCTCCCCGATGTTGTTGGTGCCCACCGGGATCGCGCCCGCCGCCCAGTGCCCGTCCTGGCCGACCCACGCCCAGCCGGTCGGTCCCGGATTGCCCTTGCAGGCGCCGTCGGTGGCCACGGTGTAGGTGTCGGTCGGATCGGTCGCGGAAGTCACCGTTCGACGGTACTCGATGGGGCAGGCGGCGGATGCCGCGGGTGCGTCCTGGCTCCTCTCGTATGCTGACGACATGACCGCCGTGCGCGTGACGACAGAGCTGGACGAGATCGACCTGGACCTCGTGCACCGCTGGCTCTCCGAGGAGGCGTATTGGGCGCTCGGGCGCAGCCGTGAGCTCGTCGAACGCGCCGCTCGGGCGTCGGTGAACGTGGGGGCGTTGGATGCCGAGGGCAGGCTGGTCGGCTACGCGCGCGTCGTGACCGACCGGGCCACGTTCGCCTGGGTCTGCGACGTGTTCGTCACGCCGTCCGCGCGCGGCGGCCGCTGCCGAATCCCGAATGGCTGATGGTTCTGGGGGACTGATTTTCCGCGCCGGACTGCCGTTTTCGGCGGCTCACCGGCGAGCGGGGAATGTCGGGGGTTGCCGGTAGCGTCGGGGTTATGAAGGTCGTCGACGGAGGTTCTTCCCCGGGTGTCCCGGGTCGGTGGGATGCCGTCGAGGACGAGGTGTTTCCGTGTGATCCGGGGTGGGTTGCGCCCGATGCGGTGGACCTGGTCTGTGATGCGGATGCGATGGTCGCGGTGTTCGCCGCGGAACGCTATCGACGGGTCGCCGCGTACCGGCGAGAAGCTCTCGCAGACGCTGCTGGTCGCGGTCGGGGTCTGGTCGAGGTCGTGGAGCGGGCGATCCGCCTGGAACTCGCGGCAGCCTTACGGGTCACGGAGCATGCCGCGGGGGTGCTGCTCACGCAGGCGCAAGCCCTGGAGACCCGGTACCCGGCGGTGTTGGACGCCCTGGGGGCGGCGCGGGTGACGGAACGGCACGTGCACGTGTTGATCGAACTTCTCGACCCCCTCACCCCGGCCGAGCGGGAAGCGGTCTACCCGCGGGCGTTGGTGCTGGCGGAGGCGGAACCGGTCGGCACGTTCCGTCGGCGGGTGCGGGCGCTGATCGAT
>Ga0209958_1000835_pt1 | contig 35369 bp, 33 predicted proteins | sample ThiBio_inoc_plan_FD_183942 | JGI IMG/M metagenome (GOLD analysis project Ga0209958, IMG submission 183942) | Wastewater bioreactor microbial communities from Cape Town, South Africa - Thiocy_inoc_plan (SPAdes) | ecosystem: Engineered > Bioremediation > Thiocyanate > Unclassified | place: South...
CGCCGGTATCGGGCGTGGGGTTCATGGTCTTGTCTCCAAAGGTCGAAGCGCGTGGGGCACCGCGGGATGGTGGCGCGCCGCGCATCATCCGGCAACGGAATCCAGGTGATACAAGATATTCACAAATAGAATACCGGCCGCCATGGAGCTGTCCGAGATCGACCTGAACCTGCTGGTGGTGCTGCACCAGCTGCTGCGCGAGCGCAATGTCTCGCGCGTGGCGGCCAGCCTGGGGCAAAGCCAGCCGGCGGTGAGCAACGCGCTGCGCCGCCTGCGCGAATGCCTGGGCGACGAGCTGTTCCTGCGCAAGCCGCACGGCATGGAGCCCACGCCCTACGCGCAGCAGCTCGCCGAGCCCGTGGCCCAGGCCCTGGGCACGCTGCGCGAGGCGCTCAACGTGCGCGCCTCCTTCGACCCGGCGCATGGCCAGCGCTGCTTCACGCTGGCGCTCAGCGACGTGGGCGAGATCTACTTCCTGCCGGTGCTGATGGACGCGCTGGCCGCCGAGGCGCCGGGCGTGACCCTGCGCTGCGTGCCCGTGGCGCACGAGGCGCTGCGCGAGGAAATGGCCAGCGGCCACGTCGACCTGGCGCTGGGCTCGCTGCCGCAGCTGCAGTCGGGCTTCTTCCAGCAGGCGCTGTTCCGCCAGCCCTACGTGGCGCTGATGCGCGCCGGCCACCCCCTGGCCGGCACCCGCAAGGCCCTGGGCGCGACCCAGTACCGGCAGGCCGCGCACGTGCGCGTGGTGGCCGCCGGCACCAGCCACGGCCAGGTCGACACCGCGCTGGAGCGCCTGGGCGTGGCGCGCCAGGTGCACCTGACGGTGCCGCACTACGTGGCCCTGGGCCATGTGCTGGCGGAAACCGACCTCATCGCCACCGTGCCCGAGCGCTTCGCCCAGCGCGCGCTCGGGCCCTTCGATCTGGTCATGCGACCGCTGCTGCTGCGCCTGCCCACCAACACCATCCACCAGCTCTGGCACGCCCACCTGCACCGCGACCCCGGCCACCTGTGGCTGCGCGGCCTGGTGGCGCGGCTGTTCGGCGACCTGCCAGCCTGAGGCCGCACCGCTCCCCTGCGCCCATCCATCGAGACACGAGAGATTCCATGCTGACCTTCGAGGTGCTCAAGACCGACCCCAACAGCCACGCGCGCCGCGCCACGCTCACGCTCAACCATGGCGTGGTGCAGACGCCCATCTTCATGCCCGTGGGCACCTACGGCACGGTCAAGGGCGTCACGCCCGCGAGCTTGGAGGCCATGGGCGCGCAGATCATCCTGGGCAACACCTTCCACCTGTGGATGCGCCCCGGACAGGAGGTGATGAAGAGCTTCGGCGGCCTGCACGCCTTCGAGCGCTGGAACAAGCCCATCCTCACCGACTCGGGCGGCTTTCAGGTCTGGAGCCTGGGCGAGATGCGCAAGATCACCGAGCAGGGCGTTCACTTCGCCAGCCCCGTCAACGGCGACAAGCTCTTCATGTCGCCCGAGGTGAGCGTGCAGATCCAGACCGGGCTCAACAGCGACATCGTGATGCAGCTCGACGAGTGCACGCCTTATGAGACCAAGGGCCACATCACCACCGAGGCCGAGGCGCGCCAGAGCATGGAGATGAGCCGGCGCTGGGCGCAGCGCTCCAAGGCCGAGTTTCAGCGCCTGGAAAACCCCAACGCGCTGTTCGGCATCGTGCAGGGCGGCATGTTCGAGCACCTGCGCCAGGAGTCGCTGGACGCGCTGGTGGAGATGGACTTCCCCGGCTACGCCATCGGTGGCGTGAGCGTGGGCGAACCCAAGGAGGAGATGCGCCGCATCATGGCCCACACCCCGCACCGCCTGCCCGCGCACAAGCCGCGTTACCTCATGGGCGTGGGCACGCCGGAGGACCTGGTGGAAGGCGTGGCCTGCGGCGTGGACATGTTCGACTGCGTGATGCCCACGCGCAACGCGCGCAACGGCACGCTGTTCACGCGCTTCGGCGATCTGAAAATCCGCAATGCGCGGCACAAGGCCGACCACCGCCCGCTGGACGAGACCTGCACCTGCTACGCCTGCGCGGGCAGCGGCGGGGTCAGCTGGGCAGAGGGCGGACGTGAGGGCTTCAGCCGCGCCTACCAACACCACCTGGACCGCTGCGGCGAGATGCTGGGGCCCATGCTGGCCAGCATCCACAACCTGCACTACTACCTGAACCTCATGAAGGAGGTGCGCGCGGCGCTGGAGGCGGGCACGTTCGGCGAGTTCCGGCAGCGCTTCCATGCGGAGCGCGCGCGCGGGGTCTGAACCTTCGCGGCAGCGCAGCAAATGGCGCGCGATTAAGCTGCGCACCATGAACCGGCCCGCGCCCCCCCGCCACGTCCTGCCCGTCCTGGTGCTCGCGCAGTTCGCGGGCACCTCGCTCTGGTTCGCGGTGAACGCGGTCATGCCCGACCTGCAGCGCGAGCTCGGCTGGGCCACCAGTGCGGTGGGCACGCTCACCTCGGCGCTGCAGTTCGGCTTCATCGCGGGCACGCTGGTGTTCGCATTGCTGGCCATCGCCGACCGCTTTTCGCCGCGCCTGGTCTTTCTGGTCTGCGCCCTGGCGGGCGCGGCCTGCACCGTGGGCGCGTGGTGGACGGTGCGCGACTTCACCTCGCTGCTCCTGTGGCGCTTCGCCACCGGCTTCTTCCTGGCGGGCATCTACCCGGTGGGCATGAAGATCGCCGCCCAGTGGTACAGCAAGGGCCTGGGCGCGGCCCTGGGCCTGCTGATCGCGGCGCTGGTGGTGGGCTCGGCCAGCGCGCACGCCCTGCGCGCCCTCGGCGACGCCCTGCCCTGGCCCACGTTGATGCTGGGCGTGGCCGCGCTGGCGGCCGCGGGCGGCGTGCTGCTGTACGCGGCGCTGGGCGATCCGCCCGGCGCGGTGGCGCGCGTGAGCCAGCTGCAGTGGCGCGCCCTGGGCACCGTGTGGACGGATGCCCGCGTGCGCAGTTCGGTGCTGGGCTACTTCGGCCACATGTGGGAGCTCTACACCATGTGGGTCATGGTGCCGCTGATCCTGGCCACGCGGCTGTCGGGCTCCGACCTGTCCTGGGCCGCGTTTCTCGTGCTCGGCGCGGGCGCGCTGGGCTGCGCGGGCGGCGGCTGGGTGGCGCAGCGCTGGGGCAGCGCGCGCGTGGCGGGCGCGCAACTGGCCATGAGCGGGGCCTGTTGCCTGGCCACGCCGCTGCTGCTGGGCGCGCCCGACGCGGCCTTCTACGCCTGGCTGGTGCTCTGGGGCATCACGGTGTCGGGCGACTCGCCGCAGTTCAGCACGCTCACCGCGCGCAACGCACCGCCACAGGCGGTGGGCAGCGTGCTCACGCTCACCAACAGCATCGGCTTCGGCATCAGCATCGCCAGCATCCTGCTGTTCGTGTGGCTGGCCGGCTCGGTGCCGCTGGGCGCGCTGCTGCCCTGGCTGGCCCTGGGCCCCGCGCTCGGCCTGTGGGCGCTGCGCCCGCTGCTGGCCGAGGAAGCGGCGCCGCGCTGATCAGTCCTTCGGCTCCAGAAACGCCTGCGGGTCGGGCAGCGGCGTGGTGTTGACCTGCATCTCCTCGGGCCTGAGCTGTTCGGTGAAGCCCTCGATGGAGCCCATGCTGCGGCGGTCGCGCCGCGCCACGGGCGCCGACATCAGATAGGCCACCGACAGGCGCCCCAGCGCGCGCAGCGAATCGAGGTGGGTGCGCTCCTGCGCGTGCGAGGCGTCGGCGCCGAAGCCGATGAGCGCGGTGCGGATGCGGGCGTCGTCGCTGGTGTTCATGGTGCGGTGGGCGCCGCCGCTGCGGTGCCAGGAAAGAGCAGGTCCACGAAGCGCTGCGCCGTGGGCTGGGGCTCGTGGTTGGCCAGGCCCGGGCGTTCGTTGGCCTCGATGACCACGTAGTCGGGGCCCTCCACCGAGGGCACCAGGAAGTCCAGGCCGGTGACCGGGATGTCGAGCACGCGGCTGGCGTGTTCGGCCGCCGTGCGCAGCGCGGGGTGCAGGCGGTCCGTCACGTCGTGGATGGTGCCGCCGGTGTGCAGGTTGGCGGTGCGCCGCACGGGCAGCGATTCGCCGAAGGGCAGCACGTCGCCCAGCGCACGGCCCTGGCCGGCCAGGCAGCGCCGGGTCTCGCCGTCCACGGGAATGCGCGACTCGCCGCCCGTGGCCGCCGAGCGGCGGCGGCTCTGCTTGTCGATGAGCTCGGCGATGGTGGACTGGCCGTCGCCCACCACGGTGGCGGGCTGGCGCACGGCGGCGGCCACCACCTGGTGGTTGATGACCACGATGCGCAGGTCCTGCCCTTCGCAGAACTGTTCCAGCAGCACGCCACCGCCGAAGTGGCTGGCGTGTTCGATCGCGGTCTCCACCTCGTCGATGGAGGTGAGGTTGACCGCGATGCCCTTGCCCTGCTCGCTGTCCACCGGCTTGACCACCACGGCCCCGTGCTGGCGCAGGAAGGCCTCGTTGTGCTCGCGGTCGCTGGCCGTGGCCTGGGCCGGCACCGCCAGTCCCGCGCGCGCCAGCAGGCGCGAGGTCACGCGCTTGTCGGCGCAGCGGCTCATGGCCACGGCGCTGGTGAGTTCGCTGAGCGACTCGCGGCAGGTGACGCCGCGCCCGCCGTGGGTGAGGCGGAAGTAGCCGTGCTCGGCGTCGATCACTTCGACGCGGATGCCGCGCCGCTGCGCCTCGTCCACGATGATGCGCGCGTAGGGATTGAGGCCGTCGCTGTCGCTGCCTTCGGTGAACAGGGACTCGTTGATGGCGTTGCGCCGCTTCACCGCGAACACGGGGATGTTCTGGAAGCCCAGCTTGCGGTAGAGCGCGATGGCCTGGGCGTTGTCGTGCAGCACCGACAGGTCCATGAAGGCCCGGCCGCGCGCGATGAAGAGCTCGGCCAGGTAGCGCGTGAGCGCTTCGCCGATGCCCGGGTGGCTGGCCTGCGGCGCCACGGCCAGGGCCCAGAGGCTGCTGCCGCCATTGGTGTCGCCGAAGGCCTCGCTGTGGTCCAGGCCCATGGCCACGCCCAGCACCTCGCCGCTCTGGCGGTCCTCGGCGAGCACGTAGACGGTGGCGCGGTCGCCGCGCTCGCCCCAGACGCGCGCCGGGTCCACCGGCACCATGCGGCGCGCGCGGTAGATGGCGTTGATGGCCGCGACGTCGGCGCGCGAGCGCAGGCGCCGGATGGTGAAGCCCTGGCGGCGCGCGCGCTGCGCCGCGTAGGTGTTGAGCGCCAGGCGGAAGGTCTCGGACGGGTCGACGAACAGCTGCTGCGGCGCATGCGAGACCACCACGTGCGGCTTGTCCAGGTAGAAGGCGATGTCGCGCTCGCCCGGCGTCTCCTGCAGCAGGGCCTGGGCGACGGCGGCCGGGTCGTCGAAGGTGTGACCGGCGATCAGGCGGCCCCAGCCGCAGTGCACGCTGGCGTCGCGCCGCTCGGCGGCCTGGTGGGGAATGGGCGAGCGCCCCAGGCGCAGGGCGCGCGGGGCGTGGTGGCGGACGGTGCTCATCTCGTGTGTCTCCTCTGGTGGGTCAGCGCAGGTGGGTCTGCAGCCACAGCTCCAGCAGGCCGAGCTGCCAGAGCTTGGAGCCGCGCAGCGGCGTGATGTGCTCACCCGGCGCGGCCAGCAGCGTCTGGACATAGCCCTCGCGGAACAGCCCGCGCTCGCGCGCGGCGCGGCTGTGCAGGGCGTCCTGCACCATGGCCAGCACGCGCCCCTGCAGGTGCTTGAGCGCGGGCACGGGGAAGTAGCCCTTGGGGCGGTCGATCACCTCGCGCGGCACGATGCGCCGCGCCACGGCCTTGAGCACGCCCTTGCCGCCATCGGCCAGCTTGTGGCGCGCGGGAATGCGCGCGGCCAGTTCCACCAGCTCGTGGTCCAGGAAGGGAACGCGCGCCTCCAGGCCGAAGGCCATGGTCATGTTGTCCACGCGCTTGACCGGGTCGTCCACCAGCATCACGGTGGTGTCCAGGCGCAGGGCCTGGTCCACCGGGTCGCTCGCGCCCGGCGCGCGCAGGCGCTCGGCGACGAAGGCGCGCGTGTGGTCCTCGCCCAGCCAGGGGTCCTGCAGCACGGCGCGCATCTCGGTGTGGTCGCGGTCGAAAAAGGCGGCCGCGTAGTCGTCCACCGGGCGCTGGCTGCCGTCCAGCTTGGGGTACCAGTGGTAGCCGCCGAACACCTCGTCGGCGCCCTGCCCGCTTTGCACCACCTTGCTGTGGCGCGCCACGGCCTCGCTGAGCAGGTAGAAGCCGATGCAGTCGTGGCTGACCATGGGCTCGCTCATGGCCTCGATGGCGGCGGGCAGGCGATCCAGCAGCTCGGACTCGGGCACGAACAGGCGCTCGTGCGTGGTGCCGAAGTGGCGCGCCACGGTGTCGGCGTACACGAACTCATTGCCGCACTCGCCGCCCACGTCCTCGAAGCCGACGTTGTAAGTGCGCAGGTCGCGCACGCCCTGCTCGGCCATCAGGCCCACGATGAGGCTGGAGTCCACGCCGCCCGACAGCAGCGCGCCCACGGGCACGTCGGCCACCAGGCGGCGCTTCACGGCCGTGCGCAGGCCGTCGAGCAGCAGCTCCTGCCAGTCGTCGAAGGAGCGCTGCTCGTCGCCGGCGTCGCGCTCGAAGGACAGGGACCAGTAGCACTCCTCGCGCTGCTGGCCGTCGGGGTCCACGTGCAGCAGCGTCCCGGGCGCCAGCTTGCGCACGCCACGCAGCAGGGTGCGCGGCGCCGGCACGATGGCGTGCAGCGACAGGTAGTGGTGCAGGCCGATGGCGTCGATGCCGGCGTCCACCCCGCCCCCGGCCAGCAGCGCCGGCAGCGTGGAGGCGAAGCGCAGGCCGCCCGGCACCGGCGCCAGGTACAGGGGCTTGATGCCCAGCCGGTCGCGCCCCAGCAGCAGCTTGCCGCTGTCGCGCTCCCACAGGGCGAAAGCGAACATGCCCTGCAGGCGCCGCACGAAGCCCGGCCCCCAGGCGTGGTAGGCCTTGATCAGCACCTCGGTGTCGCCGCTGGAATGAAAGCGGTAGCCGCGCGCGACCAGGTCCTCGCGCAGTTCATGGTGGTTGTAGATGGCGCCGTTGAAGACCACGCCCAGCCCCAACAGCGGATCGGTCATGGGCTGCTGCGCGGCGTCCGACAGGTCCATGATCTTGAGCCGCCGGTGGCCCAGGCCGAGGCGGTCGACGACCAGCAGGCCCTGGCCGTCGGGCCCGCGGGCGCTCTGTCGGTCGTTCATGCGCGCGATCGCGCCGGGGTCGACGGCCCGGCCGTCGAAACGTATCTCTCCTGCAAGTCCACACATGGCGGTGCTGCCCTCCTGTTCGGATGGCCGGTCGGCGCCAAGGCGGTGCTTCGGGAACGGCGGTCGGACCGGGCAGCGCCGGACAGAACCTGGAAACAGCGGGGAGAAGACGTCGATCGGCCGGTGCACGTCCGAGGCGGGCGGCCGGCGGAGCCGGCCATGCGGGAAGCGAATCGCCCAAGGGCGCCCGGCACCGCCGGGGCTCCCCCCACACCGTGGCACGGGGTGCACGCGGGTTGATGATGGGGTGGAACGGCTCATCATACTCAAATGAGCATGATGTTCAAGTCTTAATTGCGTTTTTTCATATTATGAAGGCCGACGCGCCCCCCCGGAGGAGCGCACCACGGATCGAGTGCCAAAAAAGAACCGGTTCTTGGAACCGGTTCAAACGCTGGAGACAATCGGTACCACTGTTCGATACGTCTCTACCGGCCCCGGAACAGGCCCAGCAGCATGGAGCCGAGCGCCAGCACGAGGAAGATGACGAAAAGGATCTTGGCGATGCCGGCCGCGCTGGCGGCGATGCCACCAAAACCCAGCACGGCAGCGATCAAGGCAATGACGAAGAAAACCACGGCGTAATGCAGCATGTCTGGCTCCTCTGCGAGGCCGCTGCCGCGACCCCGGCGTTGCATTCACAACGACCACCGTTGTGATGGCTTCACTCTAGGCATTCGCCGACCCGCGCGCTGCAAGTGCGCACCGCATCGACCTGTAGGACCCCACCGACGGACGGGCGCCGTGTCGGTGCCGTCCGACGCCGACCCGTCGCGCACGCCGACGGCGCCGCGCGGGGCCGCGCCGCACACTGCGGGCGACCCCACTGCGCCGCCAACACCATGCGCCACGAGGACCTCGACCCGCCCCGCCCCCTGCCCCCCGCCCGCTGGTGGTTCGCCTGGGCCTGGCTGTGCGCGCTCACGCTGTACCTGCTGGCGGGCTGCACCAGCCTGCCGCCGCGCGAGCCGCAGCAGGCCCAGGCCGGCGGCGGCCCCGGACTGGTCACCGTGCGCGGGGCCGACGGCGTGCTGTCGAAGGAAGAGAAACGCCAGACCCTGCGCGAGCTGAGCCAGGAAGGCCGCCACGAACTGCTGCGCCACCACCTGCGCACGCTCACGCAATCGGGCGACGCCGACCTGTACCGGGGCAACCGCACCCGGCTGCTGGTGGACGGCCCGGCCACCTTCGGCGCCATGAAGGCGGCGATCGCCCAGGCGCGCGGGCGCATCCTGCTGGAGAGCTACATCTTCGAGGACCAGGGCGTGGCCGCCGAGGTGGCCGATCTGCTGTTGCGCCGCGCCGCCGACGGCGTGAAGGTGGCGGTGATCTACGACGCGGTGGGCTCCATCACCACGCCGGTGGCGTTCTTCCAGCGGCTCAAGGACGGGGGTGTCGCCGTGTGCGAGTTCAACCCCATCAACCCGGTGCGCCGGCCCGGCTACTGGGGCATCACGCACCGCGACCACCGCAAGCTGCTGGTGGTGGACCAGCAGGTGGCGTTCACGGGGGGCATCAACATCAGCCGGGTGTACGGCTCGGGGTCGGCCTCGTGGCGCCGCTCGGCGCCCCCGGCCGGGGCCTCGCCCATCGACGATGGCTGGCGCGACACCCAGATCGAGCTGCGCGGCCCCGTGGTGCCGGCGCTGGCGAAGGTGTTCGAGACCACCTGGCGCGAGCAGGGCTGCCCGGGCGGGCTCGGCGAGCCGCCCGACAAGCCGCTCGCCGCCGAGCCCGGCGAACGCGTGGTGAAGGTCCTGGCCAGCGACCCGCGCGACGACGGCAACCGCATCTACACGGCGCTGGTCGCGGCGATCGACGCGGCGCAGGTGGAGGTGCACATCGCGATGGCCTACTTCGCGCCCGGCGAGGTGTTCGTGCAGGCGCTGTGCGACGCCGCGCGGCGCGGGGTGTCGGTGGAGCTGGTGCTGCCGGGCCGCAGCGACTCCTCCCTGGTGCTGCACGCAGGGAGGTCGTACTACACGCAGCTGCTGCAGGCCGGGGTGCGCATCTTCGAGATGGACCAGGCCGTGATGCACGCCAAGACGGCCGTGATCGACGGCGTGTTCTCCACGGTGGGCTCCAGCAACCTGGACTGGATCAGCTTCGTCGCCAACAACGAACTCAACGTGATCGTGCTGGGCGAGGAGTTCGGCGGCCAGATGAACGCGCTGTTCGAGCGCGACCGCCAGGCCTCACGCGCCGTGACGCTGGAGGCCTGGGAGCGGCGCGGCCTGGGCGGGCGGCTGATGGAGGGCGTGGGGCGGCTGCTGGAACGCTGGCTGTGAGCCGGCGGCGGCCGCCTACTGGATCAGGCCGTTCTTCAGCGCGTAGTACGTGAGCTCGCTGTTGCTGGCGAGCTTGAGCTTCTCCAGCACACGCGTGCGGTAGGTGCTCACGGTCTTGACGCTCAGGAACATGGACTCGGCCATGCTGCCCACGGTCTCGCCTTTGGCCAGGCGCAGGAAGACCTGCAGCTCGCGCTCGGACAGCAGCTCGTGCGGCAGGCGATCGGCGTCGCCGACCGCGTTGTCGGCCAGCAGCTCGGCCACCGAGGGGCTGATGTAGCGCCGCCCGCGCGCCACCAGGCGGATGGCGTTGACGATCTCCTCCGGCTCGCATTCTTTGTTGAGGTAGCCGCTGGCGCCGTAGCGCAGCAGCGTGGTGGCGTACTGCGCCTCGGGAAAGCCGCTGAGGATGAGCACCGGCAGATCGGGAAAGCGCGCCTTGATGGCCTGCAGCGCGTCCACGCCGCTGTGGTCGGGCATGGAGATGTCCATCAGCAGGACGTCCACCTCGCCGCCGCGCGCCAGCTCCAGGGCCTCGCGGCCGTTGTTCGCCTCGCCCGTCACTTTCAGGTCCACGTGTTCGCCGAGGAACTGCCGCAAGCCGGAGCGCACGATGGCGTGGTCGTCGACGATGCCTACCTTGATCATGTGTCTTTCATGGATGAAGCGGAGCGCTGCAATTTAGCAGGCCCGCCGCGCGCCCGGGGTCGGACGCTTCCTACACGCGGGGTCCGCGCATCGGCGCCGTCCTACAGCCGCTCGGCGATCCGCCCGACAGCGCGCGCGGCCCCGGCTTCCTACAGTGGCTTCACGGCTGGCGCAGCGCGCAACGGCCGACGCCATCCCCCCGGATGGCGCTACGCAACCCGCAACCCTCAAGGAGCCAACACATGAACTGGGATCGCATCGAAGGCAACTGGAAACAGGTCAAGGGCAAGATGCTCGAACAGTGGGGCAAGCTCACCGACGACGACCTCGACGTCGTCGCCGGCCGCCGCGAACAGCTCGCCGGCAAGATCCAGGAGCGCTATGGCTGCGCCAAGGACGAGGCCGAGCGCCAGGTGGCCGCGTGGGAGCGCACCGTGAGCGACGACTGGTTCGATCCCCCCGGCAGCGGCTCGCGCCGCCCGCACTGAGCGGCCGCCAGCCCCTACCCCATTCACCCTCCCGGCCGGCCTTCGGCGCCGGCCCCCGAAAGGAATCACCATGAAACCCAGCACCCGCTACACCGCCCTTGCCGCCGCCGCCCTCGCCTCCCTGGCGCTGGTGGCCTGCGGAGAACGTGAAGACGCCACCGTCGGCCAACGCATGGACAGCGCCGTGAACGAAGTCCAGCAAGCCGGCCGCGAGATGCGCGATGACGCCCGCCAGGCGGGCCAGGACATGCAGGCGGCCGGCAAGGAAGCCACCGACACCATCGCCCGCGATGCCTCCGACGCCGCCATCACCGCCAAGGTGAACGCCGCGCTGGCCGCCGACGATCAGCTGAGCGCGCTCGCGATCGACGTCGACACCACCAACGGGCAGGTCGAACTGAAAGGCACGGCGCCCACCGCCGCGGCCCGCGACCGCGCCACCACGCTGGCCCAGGCCGTACAGGGCGTGGTGAAGGTCGAGAACCGCCTGACCGTCCAGGCCAGCTGATCACCCACCCCACCAGGAGATGTCCATGATTGCCACCCGACTCACCACCGCCGTGTTCGCCGCCGCGGCCGGCCTGGCGCTGATCCAGGTCAGCGGCTGCTCGGTCGCGCGCGACCAGCAGACCGTGGGCGCCTACATCGACGACGCCACCATCACCACCCGCGTGAAGGCGCGTTTCGCCGAGGACCCGGCGGTGAGCGCGATGTCGCTCAACGTCGAGACCCTGAACGGCACGGTACAGCTCTCGGGCTTCGCCAAGTCCGAGGCCGAGCGCAGCGCCGCGGCCCGCCTGGCCGGCAACACGCCGGGGGTGAAGTCGGTGCGCAACGACATCGTGGTGCGCTGAGCGGGGCGCGCCCCGGCGCCTCCCCGCCGGCCCCTGTAGGAAACGTCCTACAACACCATCAGCGGACAGGAAGCCCGGGGGGCGCGCGAACACGGCATCATGGCCGTGCCCTCGCGCCCGCTCCCTTTTCGCCGGACCTTCGCCCGCCCAACGTTTCCGCCTGCCCCGTGTCACCGCTTCGCACTTTCATCGTCGAGGACAACAAGGTCATCTACGACAACCTGGTGTCCACCCTCCAGGAACTGGCCAATGTCGAGGTCGTGGGCCATGCCCGCAACGAGACGGAGGCGGTGAACTGGCTCACCGGGGCCGGCGGCACGGGTGAGACCGAAGGCGATCGCTTCGACCTCATGATCGTGGACATCTTCCTGCTCACCGGCTCCGGCCTGGGCGTGCTCAAGGCCGCGCAAGACGCCGGCCTGCCCGGGCGGCGGGTGGTGCTCACCAACTACGCCACGCCCGACATCCGCAAGCGCTGCGCCCAGCTCGGGGCCGATCGCGTGTTCGACAAGTCCTGCGAGCTCGAGGACTTGATCAGCTACTGCGAGCGCATCTCCGACGGCACCGCCACCGCCCCGGGCGACCTGCACTGAGGCGCGGCGGTCATGCCGACCCCCCGCCCCCGCCCTTGGCGCCGCGCCCACTGGCGCGCCGCCCGGTGGCACATGCCGCTGAGCGTGGCCCTGGCCGTGCTGCTGGCCGTGGGCGTGTTCGCCGGCGCCGAATGGACCTACCAGCGCGCGCTCGACTCCCTGGTCAACCTGGGCGGGCGCGACACCGCGCGCAACGCCCTGCAAACCGTGATGCGCCGCCTGCTCGACATCGAGTCCGCGCAACGGGGCTACCTGCTCACCGGCCGCGCCGCGTACCTGCAGCCCTACCAGGCCGCGCGCGCCGACCTCGGCAACGCCATCGGCCGCCTGCATGAGCACTACCGCACCGACCCCGAGCTTGCGCGGCTGGTGGACACGCTGGAGGAAAAGTCGCTGCAGAAGGTGTCCGAGGCGGCCGAAACCATCGCCCTGTACGACGCCGGCTCGCACGCCGCCTGGCAGGGGTTGGTGCTCACGGACATCGGGCGCGAGAAGATGGAGGCGGTGCGCCGCGTGGCCGACGTGCTGCTGGCCACCGAAGAGCGCCGCATCGCGGGCGAGCGCGCCGCCATCTACCGCACGCTGGAGGTGGGCCGCCTCAGCGTGCACGGCCTGGCGCTGCTGAGCCTGCTGGCCTACATCTTCTTCCTGCGCAACAACGCGGCCCTGCAGGCCAGCCAGGTGACGCACGCGGCCCAGCTGCGGGCGGAGCGCGACGCCTTCGAGCAGCAGGTGCGCCAGCGCACCGAGGAGCTGGCCCTGCTCAACCTGGGCCTGCAGGAGCTGCGCGAGGGCGAACGCGGCGGCCTGGCGCGCGCCTTGCACGATGACCTGGGCGCGCTGCTCACCACGGCCAAGCTCGACCTGACCCGCCTGCGCCACGCCCTGTCCGCGCCCAGCGCCGACGTGAGCGCGCGCCTGCAGCACCTGAGCGCCACGCTCGACCAGGGCATCGAAACCAAGCGGCGCCTGATGGAAGGCCTGATGCCCTCGGCGCTGCAGAACCTGGGCCTGCAGGCCGCGCTGGAGCAGCGCGCGGACGAGCTGCACCAGCGCACCGGTGTGGCGGTCGAACGCGATCTGCAGCCGCTGGAGCTCGACGCCTCGACGCGGCAGGCGCTGTTCGCCGTGGCCCAGGGCGCGCTGTCCAACGTGGAGCGCCACGCCGGCGCCAGCCGGGTGGTGCTGCGCCTGAGCGGCGAGGATGGCGCCATCGCGCTGTCCGTGGCCGACAATGGGCGCGGTTTCGCCGAGCGCGGCGGCTCCACCTCGGCCCTGGGCCTGCGCAACCTGCGCCACCGCATCGAGTCGCTGGGCGGCACCTTCACCGTGCGCAGCGCACCGGGCGACGGCACACACGTCGAGGTCCGATTGCCCGGGCGCGAACGCCCCACCGAGCCCACCGCCTTGCCCGAGGACCCACCCGCATGATCAAGTCGTCGATCGAACGCGTCGCCCGCACCCGCTGGGTCATGCCGCTCATCGTGGCCCTGGCCATCGTGGTCATGGCCATCAACGAGAGCAGCTACCAGCACTCGAACAACACGCTGCGACAGGGCATCGCCCTCACCGACGCCCGCATGCAGGCCGCGCGCACGCTGCAGGCGCTCACCGACGCCGAGACCGCGGCGCGCGCCTTCATCGCCAGCGGCAACGAAGGCGACCTGGCCAACTACCGCACGGCCATGCGGGACATGGCCGTCGCTCGGCCCGGCGCCTTCGAATGGCTGATCGCGCTCGACCCGCAACGCAAGGCCTCGATCGACAAGGTGCGCGAGCGCGTGGTGGAGCGCAACGCGATGCTGGCGCTGTGGGTGGAGATGACCGAGAAGGGCCAGAACACGCAGGCCCAGGTGCTGGCCAGCGGCGACCATGGCCGCCAGCTCTACGCCGACCTGCGCCAGGAGTTCGATGGCGTGCTGGAGCGCGCTGGCGCGGTGCAGGCCCGCGCGCGCATCTCGCTGCACGACGCCCTGCTCGTCAACCGCGTGGCGCTGCATGGGCTGGTGCTGGTCTCGCTGCTGGCGCTGAGCCTGTTCATGCGACAGATCCGCGAGTCCGACCAGCGCAAGGCCGAGGAGAACGAGCGCCTGGCCAAGCAGGTCGCCGTGCGCACCAGCGCGCTGCGCCACCTGGCCGGCCACCACGTGAACGCGCGCGAGGACGAGCGCGGGCGCGTGGCGCGCGAGCTGCACGACGAAATGGGCGGCCTGCTCACGGCGATGAAGCTGGAGCTGGCGCGCCTGCGCCGCGTGCCCGACCTGCCCGAGACGGCGAAAGAGCGTCTGGCCGGCCTCGAGCAACGCGTCAACGAGAGCATCGCGGTCAAGCGGCGCATCATCGAGCACCTGCGCCCGTCCTCGCTCGACCAGCTGGGCCTGATCCCCGCGCTGGAGATGCTGTGCCAGGAGGCCGCCGGCCGGCTGGGCATCCCCGTGCACACCGAGTTCTCGCCGGTGACGCTCTGCAAGGACACCGAGCTCACGGCCTACCGGCTGGTGCAGGAGTCGCTCACCAACGTGCAGAAGTACGCCCAGGCGCGCGAGGTGTGGGTGAGGCTCGCGCAGAGCGGCGACGCCGTGCACCTCTCGGTGCGCGACGACGGGCGCGGCTTCGACATCGAGGACGTGCCCGCCGGCCACCACGGCCTGCTGGGCATGAACGTGCGCGTGGAGTCTCACGCGGGGCAGCTGCGCATCACCAGCGCCCCGGGCCAGGGCACCCTGATCGAGGCTCGGTTGCCGGCGGCGCCCGCGACCGAGCCGGCGGTATCGGCGTGAAGCGGCGCCGCGCCGCCGGTTCGAAGGGAAGCGTCAGCGCCAGTTGAGCGCGCTGGCCGCCGCGGTGCCGAGTTCGGCCACCGCTTTCACGAAATGGCGCTCCCCATCGGACGGCGGGTGCGCCAGGCTGGCCGCCACCGCGATGACGACGGTACCGAGGTAGGCCAGGATGGCAAGGGCGGCGTGGCGCATGGGTCCTCCTTGGGTGTCGGGGGTGGCGCGCGGCGCCCCCCGATCGATCGCCAGAACCACTGTAGGGACGCCGCGGCCCACGCCGCGCAGGACGGCGGCGGTTCGGCGTGTCGGCACCGTCCTACAGGGAACGCCCGGCCGTTCCGCGCTTGTAACCACGCGGAAATTTCTTCAGGGATAATGAAACCAAATTACATGTCCGCCGGTGTCCCGGCCCTTTCAGGAGACTGCACCCCATGGCTACGCGCGCCACCAAGATCGTTGCCACCCTCGGCCCTGCCTCCAGCGATCCGGCCCTGCTCGAGGCCATGATCCGCGCCGGCGTCAACGTGGTGCGGCTGAACTTCTCGCACGGCAAGGCGCAGGACCACATCGACCGCGCCGCGCTGGTGCGCGAGGCCGCGCAGCGCGCCGGCCGCGAGGTGGGCATCATGGCCGACCTGCAGGGCCCCAAGATCCGCGTCGGCAAGTTCGCCCAGGGCAAGGTGCAGCTGGTGCCGGGCGAGAAGTTCGTGCTGGACGCCGAGCGCACCGAACCCGGCGACGAACAGGGCGTGGGCCTGGACTACAAGGAGCTGCCGCGCGACGTGAAGCCCGGCGACACCCTGCTGCTCAACGACGGCCTGATCGTGCTCACCGTCAACGCCGTGCAGGGCCCGGCCGTGCACACCACCGTCAAGCTCGGCGGCGAGCTGTCCAACAACAAGGGCATCAACAAGCAGGGCGGCGGCCTCACCGCTCCCGCGCTCACCGCCAAGGACATGGACGACATCAAGACCGCCATGGGCCTGAAGGCCGACTACGTGGCGGTGAGCTTTCCCAAGAACGCCACCGATATGGAGCTGGCGCGCCAGCTCTGCGCGGTGGCCGGCGGCGGCCACAAGCCGGGCCTGATCGCCAAGATCGAGCGTGCCGAGGCCATCCCCGAACTCGCCAACATCCTCAAGGCCTCGGACGGCATCATGGTCGCGCGCGGCGACCTGGCGGTGGAGGTGGGCAACGCCGCCGTGCCGGCGCTGCAGAAGCACATGATCCGGCTGGCGCGCGAGATGGACAAGGTTGTCATCACCGCCACGCAGATGATGGAAAGCATGATCGTCAACCCCGTGCCCACGCGCGCCGAGGTGAGCGACGTGGCCAACGCCGTGCTCGACGGCACCGACGCGGTGATGCTCAGCGCCGAGACCGCCGCCGGCAAGTTCCCGCTGGAGACCGTGCAGGAGATGGCCGCCATCTGCCTGGAGGCCGAGAAGGCCGACCTGCACGAGCTCGGCGCCGATTTCCAGGGCAAGACCTTCACGCGCATCGACCACAGCATCGCCATGGGCGCGCTGTTCACCGCGCACCACCTGGGCGCCAAGGCCATCGTGGCGCTCACCGACTCGGGCTCCACCGCGCTGTGGATGAGCCGGCACATCGTGCGCACCCCCATCTACGCGATGACCCCCAACCTCACCACCCAGCGGCGCATGACGCTCTACCGCAACGTGCGCCCGCTGCTGATGGAAACCAACGTGGACCGCGACAACGCCCTGGCCGACGCCGAGGCGCACCTGAAGAAGCGCGGCATCGTGCAGGCCGGCGACGTCTACGCGATCACCGTGGGCGAGCCCATGGGCCAGCCCGGCGGCACGAACACGCTGAAGATCTGCCGCGCGGGCTGAGCCCGAGCCCCGGCGCTCAGTCGAACCGCATCGACACGCCGGTCACGAACATGGTGTCGGCTTTCTTGAGGTTGGTGCCGGGGTCGCTGTCGTAGCGGTGGTTCAGGCCCGCGGTCAGGTTCACGCGCTGCGTCATCGCCACCGTCAGGCCCAGGTCCAGCACGGCGCGGAACTTGCCCGAATCGCGCAGGTCCGGAAAGACCGAGAACTTCTGGCGGAAGCTGGTGGTGTCGGTGAGCTTGTGGCTGGACTCCTCCGACAGCACCAGCTCCAGGCGGCCGTAGGACCCCCGCAATTCGTCGGCGATCACGGTGGGCGTGATGTAGCGGTCGTAGCTGTAGCCCAGGCCGCCCGAGATGTCGAAGAAGCCGGAGGCGTCGCTCCAGATGTGGCGGCCCACACCCGTGGCCAGCGAGTAGCGCCCCGAGATGTTCGCCAGCCGGTCGCGCATCAGCTCGCCCGAGCCGAAGCCGAACCAGTCGATGGAGAAGTCGCGGTTGTACTGGGTGCGCAGGCCATAGCGCTCCACGGTGTCCACGCCGTTGCTGCGGGCGCGGTCGGCCTTGGCGTCCCAGGTCCACTTGTCCATGCTGGTCTGGCGCGCGCCCTCGGCGGCCAGGTTCAAGGTCGCGGCGTCGTTGTTGCCGGAGGAGAAGTTGGCGCCCGCGCTCAGCAGGTAGCGCCACTGGCCGTCGGGTTTGAGCGTGACCTGGGCCTGAGTGAGCGCCGGCGCCAGCAGGGCGGCGGACGTCAGCGTCGCGATCAGGGGGCGGCGTGCCATGGCGGTTCCTTTCTTCTGCAAAAGCCTGAACGTGTGGCTTTGCACGCCCACAGTTCCCCATGGGGTTGTGACCATTGGTGACGACACGGCCCGGCAGGACCCGAAAGCTAGAATGGCGGGTTACACCACGGTTACCAACGATTCAACGGATAAAGGGGAATCCCATGGCGCTCGTTTCCATGCGCGAACTGCTCGACCACGCCGCCGCCAACAGCTACGGCATCCCGGCGTTCAACGTGAACAACCTCGAACAGGTGCAGGCCGTGATGGCGGCCGCCGACGAAGTGGGCGCTCCCGTCATCCTTCAGGCCAGCGCCGGCGCACGCAAGTACGCGGGCGAGCCCTTCATCAAGCACCTGATCCAGGCCGCGATCGAGATGTACCCGCACATCCCCCTGGTCATGCACCAGGACCACGGCCAGAGCCCCGACGTCTGCCAGGGCGCCATCAACCTGGGCTTCTCCTCCGTGATGATGGACGGCAGCCTGGAGGCCGATGGCAAGACCATCGCGAGCTACGACTACAACGTGGACGTGACCCGCAAGGTCGTCGACATGGCCCACAAGCTGGGCGTCACCGTCGAAGGCGAGCTGGGCTGCCTGGGCAGCCTGGAGACCATGAAGGGCGACAAGGAAGACGGCCACGGCACCGACGCCACCATGACGCGCGAGCAACTGCTGACCGACCCCGAGCAGGCCGCCGATTTCGTCAAGAAGACCCAGCTCGACGCCCTGGCCATCGCCATCGGCACCAGCCACGGCGCCTACAAGTTCACGCGCAAGCCCACGGGCGACATCCTGGCCATCGAGCGCATCAAGGAAATCCACCGCCGCCTGCCCAACACGCACCTGGTGATGCACGGCTCGTCCAGCGTGCCGCAGGAGCTGCTGGCCCAGATCAACCAGTACGGCGGCAAGATGAAGGAAACCTACGGCGTGCCGGTCGAGGAAATCCAGAAGGCCATCCAGTTCGGCGTGCGCAAGATCAACATCGACACCGACATCCGTCTGGCCATGACCGGCGCGGTGCGCAAGTTCCTGGCCGAGAACCCCGACAAGTTCGACGCCCGCGAATGGCTCAAGCCCGCGCGCGAGGCCGCCAAGCAAGTCTGCAAGCAGCGCTACATCGAATTCGGCTGCGAAGGCCAGGCCGGCAAGATCAAGGGCGACAGCCTGCAGGTGGTGGCCGCCAGGTACGCGAAGGGCGAACTGGCCCAGGTCGTGAACTGATCCCCCAACGCGCCCGAGGCGCTGACGCCACCGCTCGGCACCGCCGTCGGTGGCGTTTTTCTTGGGCGCGGCGGATCAGTCTTCCCAGTCCCCCGCCTGGATCGCCGCCACGATCTCGCGTCCCGTGCGCACCAGCGCCGGCGCGAAGTGCTCGTGCAGCAGCGCGCCCTTCAGGCGCGCGGCCGGCCCGCCCACGGTGAGCGACAAGGGCTCGCGACCATCGCCCAGGTCCACGCCGACGCCGATGGCGGCGATGTCCTGCTCCCACTCCGAGGCCGAGACCACGTAGCCGCGCGCCGCGTGATCGGCCTCGGCGCGGCGCAGGCCGGCCTCCCGCTCGGGCCAGCGCGCCGGGTCCTCGGCCCGCAGCCGTTGCGCGACGAGCGAGCGCATGCCCGGCGCCGAGGCGCACCACATCGCGCGGCCCATGGCCGTCTCGGCAAAGGGCAGGCGCGTGCCCACGTCCAGCCCCAGGATGAGGCGCGCCGTGCTGCGGCAATGCGCCACGTAGACCACCGAGGTGCCGTGCCGCACGCCCAGCGAGATGGCGGCCTGCGTGTCCTCGGCCAACGTTTCCATGAAGGGCCGCGCCAGGCGCCCGATCTCGAAATTGGAGAGCACGCTGAAGCCCAGCGACAGCACCGCCGGGCTCAGCGCGTACTCGCCGGTGGCGGCGCGGTGGCGCAGATAGCCCAGGCTGGTGAGCGTGAACGTGAGGCGCGACACCGTGGCCTGCGGCAGGCCGCTGCGGCGCGCGAGCGCCTGGTGCGCGAGCCAGCGGTCGGCCGGGCCGAAGCAGCGCAGCAAGGTCAGGCCGCGCGCGAGCGCGGAGACGAAGCGCCGGTCTTGCGAGGGATCGGCCTCGTCGGGTGTGGGCGAAAGGGGGTGGCGCTGGCGTCCCATGGATCGGTGGCTTTCGTCTTATTCCGCTGATCGGAATTTAAGGCCCATCACCCCCGAACAGGGGGGCTCGATTTCCCTGAATCGCATTGACGCCCCGGTGGACCGCGCCGCATATTGATCGCACACGGATTGTTTTTCCGATCAGCGGAATATCAAAGCTGCATGCGCCCGCTCGCCGATCACTGGCCGCCCGGTCTGCCGCGCCCGCTCGCGGCGCCGGAGGCCAACGTCTTCCACAACCTGGAGGCCTCGGCCGCGCGCCACCCGCACAAGCCCTTCACCGTCTACTACGACACGCCGCTGAGCTACGGGCAGGCCCTGCGCGAAGCCGAGCGCATCGCCGCCTTCCTGGAGCAGCGCTGCGGCGTGCGGCCCGGCGACCGCGTGCTGCTGTGCCTGCAGAACAGCCCGCAGTGGGCGCTGGCCTTCTACGGCATCCTGCGCGCCAACGCGGTGGTGGTGCCGGTGAACCCCATGAACCGCGTGGAGGAGCTGCGCCACTGCGTGAACGACAGCGGCGCGCGCGTGGCCATCGCCGCGCAGGACCTGCTGCCGCAACTGCGCCCCCTGCTGGCGGACGGCGCCAGCGCCGACGACACCGGCCTGCAGCACGTCCTCGTCGCCACCTACAGCGACCACCTGCGCGAGCCCACCGAACTGCGCGTGCCCGACTTCGTGCGCGCGCCGCGCGAGCCGCTGGGCGACCATCCTGCCCTCGCCGCCTGGGCCGACGCGCTGGCGGCCGGGCTCACGCCGGGCCCGCTCACCGCCGGCCCCGACGATCTCTGCGCCATGCCCTACACCTCGGGCACCACCGGCCTGCCCAAGGGCTGCATGCACACCCACCGCAGCGTGATGGCCACGCTGGTGGGCGGCGTGCGCTGGTTCGGCACCACGCCCGACGCGGTCTGCCTCGCGGTGCTGCCCTTCTTCCACGTCACCGGCCTGTCGGGCAGCCTCAACGGGCCGCTGTACGCGGGCGCCACGCTGGTGGTGCTCTCGCGCTGGGACCGCGAGGCCGCCGCGCACTGCATGCAGCGCTACGGCGTCACGGTGTGGCAGGCCATCGCCACCATGGTGATCGATTTCCTTGCCCAGCCGGACCTGGAGCGCGTCGACCTCTCCCGCCTGGGCTGCGTGCGCGGCGGCGGCGCGGCCATGCCCGACGCCCTGGCCGCACGGCTCAAGGCCCTCACCGGCCGCGACTACATCGAGGGCTACGGGATGACGGAGGCCATGGGCGCCACCCACATCAACCCGCCGCACCGGCCCAAGCCGCAGTGCCTGGGCCTGCCGGTGTTCGAGGTGGACGCCCGCGTGATCGACCCCGAGACCGGGGCCGAGCGGCCCGTGGGCGAGACCGGCGAAATCGTGCTGCGCGGCCCGCAGGTGATGCAGGGCTACTGGCGCCAGCCGCAGGCCACGGCGCAGGCCTTCATCGAGATCGGCGGCCAGCGCTTCCTGCGCACCGGCGACCTGGGTCACGTCGACGAAGAGGGCTACTTCTTCATGACCGACCGCCTCAAACGCATGATCAACGCCAGCGGCTACAAGGTCTGGCCCGCCGAGGTGGAGGCGCTGATGTACCACCACCCCGCCATCCAGGAGGCCTGCGTGATCGCCGCGCGCGATGCGCGGCGCGGCGAGACGGTCAAGGCCCTGGTGGTGCTGCGCCCCGGACAGCGCGGCCGCGTGAGCGAGCAGGACCTGATCGACTGGGCGCGCGGCCGCATGGCCGCCTACAAGAGCCCGCGCATCGTCGAATTCGTGGCCTCGCTGCCCCGCTCGGGCAGCGGCAAGGTGATGTGGCGCGAACTGCAGGAGCAGCAGGCCGCGCGCGACGCCGCCGCGCCCCCGTGATCCCCCGCGCCGTGCGCTGCGCGGCACCCATCGCCATCCGGCAAACCACCCGCAAGGAGACAAGACGATGACCCGCCCGACAGAACACGCCCCGACCCTGCGCCGCCGCAGCCTGCTGCTGGCCGGCGTGGCCGCCAGCGCCGGCGCCGCCCCCTGGGTCGCGGCCCAGGCGCAGGCCTACCCCAGCCGTCCCATCACGCTCATCATTCCCTGGCCGGCCGGCGGCTCCACCGACCGCCACCTGCGCACCCTGGCCGAACTCGCCAGCAAGCACCTGGGCCAGGCCATCACCGTGGAAAACCGCCCCGGCGCCGGCGGCACCCTGGGCCCCAGCACCATGGCGCAGACCGCCAAGCCCGACGGCTACACCATCGCCCAGTTCCCGCTGGGCCTGCTGCGCATGCCGCACATGCAGAAAACCAGCTGGGACCCGCTGAACGACTTCACCTACATCATCGGCGTCTCGGGCTACACCTTCGGCCTCACCGTCAAGGCCGACTCGCCCTACAAGACCTTCAAGGACTACATCGAGGCCGCGCGCCAGCGCCCGGGCGAGATCAACTACGGCTCCACCGGCACCGGCAGCAGCCCGCACCTGCTGATGGAAGAGCTGGCCGGCAACGCCAAGGTCAAGCTGGTGCACGTGCCCTTCAAGGGCAACGCCGACCTGCAGGCCGCCCTGCTCGGCGGCCACGTGATGGCCCAGAGCGACGCCAGCGGCTGGGACAAGTACGTCGACGCCGGCCAGATGCGCCTGCTTGTCACCTTCGGCGAGCAGCGCACCCAGCGCTGGCCCGAGGTGCCCACCGCGCAGGAGCTGGGCTACGGCGTGGTGTCCACCTCGCCCTACGGCCTGGCCGGCCCCAAGGGCATGGACCCGGCCGTGGTCAAGGCCTTGCACGACGCCTTCAAGAAGGCCATGGACGAGCCAAAGCACATGGAGGTGCTGGCCCAGCTCAACCAGGCCGTGTGGTACCGCAGCGGCGAGGACTACAAGAAGTGGGCCGGCGAGACCTTCGCCAAGGACAAGGCCCTGATCGAGCGCCTCGGACTGGCCGCCAAGTGAGGGCCCGGGTGGGGCATTGCCCCGGCGGTCGCGCCAACTTGCGATAATCCGGCCGAACTGCGCAAGGCCCGTTGAGCGTTCAACGGGCCTTTTTCTTGCCTTCGACTCCTACCGCGCCATGACCTCCGCCCTGCACACCTCCAACCTCACGTCGCTGCCGCTGCTCGCGCGCGGCAAGGTGCGCGACAACTACGCCGTTGGCGACGACCGCATCCTCATGGTGGCGTCCGACCGCATCAGCGCCTTCGACGTGATCATGGGCGAACCCATTCCCGGCAAGGGGGAACTGCTCACCCGGCTGTCGCTGTTCTGGTTCGACCGCCTGGGCCCCAAGGGCCTCAACATCTGCCCGACCCACCTCACGGGCGAAGACCCCGAAAGCGTGGTCACGCCGGCCGAACGGGCGCAGGTGGTGGGCCGTTCCATGCTGGTGCAGCGCCTCAAGCCCATTCCGGTGGAAGCGGTGGTGCGCGGCTACCTGGCCGGCAGCGGCTGGAAGGAGTACCAGGAGAGCCGCTCGGTCTGCGGCGTGCCGCTGCCCGAGGGCCTGCGCAACGCCTCCCAGCTGCCCGAGCCCATCTACACGCCGGCCGCCAAGGCCGCCATGGGCGAGCACGACGAGAACATCACCTACGAGCGCACGGTGGAGATGGTGGGCGCCGAGGTCGCGGCGCAGATCCGCGACATCGCCATCCGGCTCTACCGGGCGGCCGCCGCCATCGCGCTCGAAAAGGGCATCATCATCGCGGACACCAAGTTCGAGTTCGGCCTGGACGCCGCCGGCCGCGTGGTGCTGATGGACGAGGTGCTGACGCCCGACAGCTCGCGCTACTGGCCGGCCGAGAGCTACGCCGTGGGCAGCAACCCGCCCAGCTACGACAAGCAGTACCTGCGCGACTGGCTCGAAGGCGCCAAGGTCAACGGCAAGCCCTGGGACAAGACCGCGCCCGCGCCGCGCCTGCCGCGCGAGGTGATCGAGAAAACCGCCGAGAAGTACCGCGAGGCGCTCACGCGCCTCGTCGGCTGAGGCTTCGCCGCCGGCCTGGCCGCGGCCTGTGAGGCGCGGCCCGCGCCGCGGCGCCGCGTGAGCGCCCGCTTCAGCTCAGCACGACGGACGACAGGCGCCGCCGGTAGCTCGCCACCGTCGGGTCCTCCGGCGGCACCTGGCCCTCGGCCACCTTGGGTTTGGGCGGCTCGATGACGTCGAGCACCGCGATGTAGGTCTTGCGCGCGAGCTCGTCGTTCCAGGACTTGTCGCGCATCAGGATCTCCAGCAGCTCGTCCATCGCGGCCGTCCACTGGCCGTAGGCCATCAGCAGCTGCGCGCGGGCGAAGCGCGCGTCGAAGTCGCGCTTGTTGGCGGCGATGGCGGTGTCCAGCGCGGCCATGCGGGCCTCGGGCTCGGCCACCTCGGCCTGCGCGTCGCGCGCGTCCATCCAGCGCTTGAGCGAGTCGAGCCGGCGCACACCCGCGGCCTTGGCGATGACGGGCGCGAAGGCCACCTTGGCCTCGTCGTCCTCGCCCAGCTCCAGCAGCAGCTTCACCAGGTCGAAGCGCGCGTCGTCGTTCTCCGGGTCGGCCTGCACGGCCTGGCGCAGGCGCTCCAGCGCGGTCTCGGTGTCGCCGTCGGCCAGCGCCTCCTGCGCGGCGGCTTCCTCGGCCTCGGCCACGAGCTCGCCCTCGCCGGGCACGTGCTTGTCGAGGAAGGCGCGCACCTGGCCTTCGGGCAGCGCGCCCATGAAACCGTCGACCGGCTGGCCGTTCATGAGCAGCACGCAGGTGGGGATGCTGCGGATGCCGAAGGCCGCGGCGAGCTGCTGCTCCTGGTCGGAATCGACCTTCACCAGCTTGAAGCGGCCGCCGTATTCGGTTTCGAGCTTTTCCAGGATGGGGCCGATGACCTTGCAGGGCCCGCACCACGGGGCCCAGAAGTCCACCAGCACGGGGGTCTGCATCGAGGCCTCGATGACCTCGGCTTCGAAGTTGGCGATGGTGACGTCGATCATGGCTGCGCTCGGGTAATTGGGGGCAAAACGTAAAATCGCGACTTTACCGGAGGCCCCGCGGGCCGAAAGCCGACTCCATGAACCCCATCCCCGTGGGCGTGGTCATGGGTTCCAGCAGCGACTGGGACACCATGCAGCACGCCGTGCAGATCCTCCAGCAGTTCGGTGTCGCGCACGAGGCGCGGGTGGTCTCGGCCCACCGCATGCCCGACGACATGTTCGCCTACGCCGAGGCCGCCGCGGCGCGCGGCCTCAGGGCCATCATCGCGGGCGCGGGCGGCGCCGCCCACCTGCCCGGCATGCTGGCCGCCAAGACCGTGGTGCCCGTGCTGGGCGTGCCCGTGGCGAGCAAGCACCTCAGTGGGGTCGATTCGCTGCACAGCATCGTGCAGATGCCCAAGGGCGTGCCCGTGGCCACCTTCGCCATCGGCCCCGCCGGCGCGGCCAACGCGGCCCTGTTCGCGGTGGCCATGCTGGCCGGCGAAGACCCGGCCCTGCGACAGAAACTGCAGGCCTTCCGCGCCGAACAGACCGAGGCCGCGCGGGCCATGACCCTGCCTCCCCACGCATGACCGCAACGCCCCCCCTGCTTCCCGGCGCCACCGACGCCTCGGGCCGCCCCACCACGCTGGGCGTGATGGGCGGCGGCCAGCTCGGCCGCATGTTCGTGCAGGCCGCGCAGGCCATGGGCTTCAGCACCGCCGTGCTCGACCCCGACGCCGACAGCCCGGCCGGCCTCATCAGCCACCACCACATCCGCAGCGCCTACGACGACCCGAAGGGCCTGGCACAGCTGGCCCAGTGCAGCGACGCCATCACCACCGAGTTCGAGAACGTGCCGGCGCCCGCGCTGGCGTCGCTGGCGGCGCTGCGGCCGGTGGCGCCCGGCGCGGCCAGCGTGGCCATCGCCCAGGACCGGGCGGCCGAGAAGGCGCATTTCGAGCGCTGCGCGGCCGACAACGACGGCGTGCGGCCCGCGCCCCACGCCAGCATCGACACGCCCGAACAGCTCGCCGCCGTGGCGGACGGGCTGCTGCCCGGCATCCTGAAGACCGCGCGCCTGGGCTACGACGGCAAGGGCCAGGCCCGCGTGAAGGACCGCGCCGAACTCGCCGCCGCCTGGGACCGCCTGGGCCGCGTGCCCTGCGTGCTGGAGCGGCTCATGCCGCTGCGCGCCGAATGCTCGGTCATCGTGGCGCGTGGCGCCGACGACCAGTGCGTCAGCTTCCCGGTGCAGAAGAACACCCACCGCGACGGCATCCTCGCCGTCACCGAGGTCTACGAGGGCGCGATCGACCCCGCCCTGGCGCGGCGCGCTCAGGCCGCCACCATGGCCATCGCGCGCCAGCTCGGCTACGTGGGTGTGCTTTGCGTGGAGTACTTCCTGGTCGACGACGGCCGCGGCGGCCTGGACCTGGTGGTCAACGAAATGGCACCGCGCCCGCACAACAGCGGCCACTACACGCAGAACGCCTGCGACGTCTCGCAGTTCGAGGCGCAGGTGCGCGCGGTCGCCGGCCTGCCGCTGCGCGCGCCGGTGCAGCACAGCCCGGCCATCATGCTCAACCTGCTGGGCGACCTGTGGTTCGCCCCGAACGCGCGGCACGCGCAGGCCAGCGACACGCCCGTCACGCCCCCCTGGGACGAGGTGCTGGCCCTGCCCGGCACGCACCTGCACCTGTACGGCAAGGCCAGCGCCCGCCCGGGCCGCAAGATGGGCCACCTCAACATCACCGGCCCCACGGTGGCCGCGGTGCGCGGCACCGCCGCGAAAGCGCTGGCCCTGCTGGGCCTGCCGCCGCTCTAGGCCCGCCATGCCGCTGCTGCTCGACGCGTCGCGCCCCGAGGCCATCGAACAGGGCGCGCGGCGCCTGGCCGACGGCGGCCTGGTGGGCCTGCCCACCGAGACCGTCTACGGCCTGGCCGCCGACGCCGACAACGCCAGCGCGGTGCGGCGCATCTTCGAGGCCAAGGGCCGCCCGGCCGACCACCCGCTGATCGTGCACGTCGCGGCCGATGCACCACGCGCCGCCATCGACCACTACGCGCGCGAGGTGCCGGCCTTCGCCGAGCGCCTGATCGCCGCGCTCTGGCCCGGCCCGCTCACGCTGATCCTGCCGCGCCGCGCCGAGGTGGCCGCCGTGGCCGCCGGCGGGCAGGACTCGGTCGGCCTGCGCTGCCCCTCGCACCCCGTGGCCCAGGCCGTGCTGCGCGCCGCCGCCGCGCATGGCGTGCACGGCGTGGCCGCGCCCAGCGCCAACCGCTTCGGCCGCGTCAGCCCCACCAGCGCCGCGCACGTGATGGAGGAGTTCGCCGCGCTGGCCGATGACGCGCTGCTGGTGCTCGACGGCGGCGCCTGCCCCGTGGGCATCGAATCGACCATCGTGGACTGCACGCGCGGCCACCCGGTGCTGCTGCGTCCGGGCGTGCTCACGCCGGCGCGGCTGGAGGCCATCGCCGGCCAGCCGCTGCGCGCGCGCGACGGGGCCGCGCCGCGCGCCTCGGGCACGCTGGAATCGCACTACGCGCCGCGCGCCAAGGTGCGGCTGATGGACGCCAGGCAGCTGCGCGCGGCCTTCCAGGTGCTGGGCGAGGACGCCCGGCACATCGCCCTGTACGCGCGCAGCCCGATCGAGGCCGCGCGCGGCGCGCCGCGCCGGCGCATGCCCGACGACGCCGAAGCCGCCGCGCGCGAGCTGTTCGCCGTGCTGCGCGAACTCGACGCCACCGGCGTGCGCCTGATCTGGGTGGAAACGCCACCCGACGGCCCCGAGTGGGACGGCGTGCGCGACCGCTTGAGCCGCGCGGCGGCCTGATATCGAACGACCGGCGTTCGATCTGTCGCTTGTCAAAAGGTCTGGGTATGGCAGGGCTTCGTGCCTCTGCTTCTTCTTGGGCCGACGGCGTGGCCAGCCAAGACAAGCAACGGACCGCCCCCCGCTCGGTGATGGGTTGGCATCTGCCCCAATTCAGGGGGATCGGAATGCCTGGTGGTGCACTTGGGTGCAGGTGGGACGGGTGGTGGCGAGAAGCCAACCGTCAGCGCAAGATCTTGGAGGGGAAAAACGCCCAGTCAGTCCGCCAGCCGGGCGGTCCACTCCACCAGCGCCTCCAGCGCCGGGCGCGCCGCCGGCGCGTTGGGGTGGTTCACAAAGGCCACCACCACGTAGCGCACGCCATTGGCCGCGTTCACATAGCCGGCCACGCCGGTGACGTCGCGCAGCGTGCCGGTCTTGAGCCAGGCGTGGCCGTAGACCGGACTGCGCTCATCCGCGGCGTAGCGGCGCGCCGTGCCGGTCACGCCCGCCAGCGAGAGCGTGCCGACGAAGGCGTCGGCCTGCGGATGGCGCGCCGCGTGGCGCAGCAGCAGGGCCAGGGCCTCGGGTGTGATGCGCTCGTCGCGCGACAGGCCCGAGCCGTTCTGGATGACGGGCGCCGGCACGCGCTCGCCGAAGGTGCGGCGCCACCAGTTGCCCAGCACCGTGCGCGCCTGCTCGAAGCCGCTGCGCTTCCAGGGCAGCGGCCCGCTGCCGGGCAGCGCCGTGGCCTGCGGCGCCAGTTGGCCCAGCGTGAGGAACACCTGCTGGGCCATCACGTTGTTGCTCCACTGGTTCACGTCGGTGAGGATGTCGGTCAGCGGCAGCGAGGGCGCGTCGAGCAGCAGCTTGGCGTCCAGCGGCGTGAGGCCGGCGCGCACCTGGCCCGTGAGCAGGCCGCCGCTGGCGCGCCACAGGCCCTCCATCGCGCGCGCCGCGAAGCTGGCCGGGTCCTGGTAGGCCACGGGCCATTTCTGCTCGCCGCAGCGCAGGGGGTAGCGGCCCTGGAAGGCGATGCGGCCGGGGTCGTCGAAGCGCGCGCGCAGCCCGCCGCGCCAGTCGCCGCAGGCGCCGTTGGACAGGGGCACGCTGGCGTCGATGGCCAGGCCCGCCAGCGGCGGCTCGCTGACCACGCGCGCCACGCCCGCCGCGGCGTCGGGCATGAAACCCAGCACCACCGACTTGAAGTTCACCAGCAGCGCGTCGGGCCCGGCGTTGTAGGGGCGCAGGGCCTCGCCATCGAAAGCGCCGGGGTCGTAGGGCGGCAGGTCGAAAGCGCTGCTGTCGAGCACCATGTCGCCCAGGATGAGCTGCACACCCTGCGCCTGCAGGGCGGCGAAGGCCTCCTGGATGCGCTCGAGCACGAACTTGGGGTCGCCGCCGCCGCGCACGTAGAGGTTGCCGCGCAGCGCACCGGCCTCCAGCGGGCCGTCGGTGTAGAAGCGCGTGCTCCAGGTGTAGCCGGGGCCCAGCAGGTCGAAAGCGGCGTAGCTGGTCACCAGCTTCATCACCGAGGCCGGGTTGACCGGCATCCCCGACTGGTGGCGCAGCCGCGCCTCATGGCCGTCCAGCGGCACCACCACGGCGGCGAAGGCGGTGGCGGGCACCTCGGCCCGTGCCAGCGCCGCCGCCACCGGTGGCGGCAGCGCCTCGCGCGAAGGCCCCTGGGCGCAGGCCGGCAGGGCGATGGCCAGCGCCAACAGCAGGGGCGACAGGAATCGGTTCACGCGGGGGATTATCGGCCGGGCCCCGGCAGGTCCCTCCAGGCCGGTGGCCGATAATCCCCCGATGCCTGCCGCCCCGTGTTTCCTGGCCATCGAGACCAGCACCGACACCCTCTCGCTGGCCCTGGGCACCGGGCGGGCCGGCGAGGCCGTGCACCGCTTCCAGGGCCCCGGCGGCGCCCAGGCCTCCACCGAACTGCTGCCCCAGGTGCGGCGCCTGCTGGCCGAGGCCGGCCGGTCGCTGGACGAACTGGACGCCATCGCCTTCGGGCGCGGCCCCGGCTCGTTCACCGGCCTGCGCACCGCCTGCGCCGTGGCCCAGGGCCTGGCCTACGGCACGCGCGGACCGCGCCACCCCCAGGGCCTGCCCGTCCTGCCCATCGACACCCTGCTGGCCCTGGCCGAGCAGGCCCGCGCCGACGACGCGGCCGAGGGCCACACGGCGCCCGCTCACATCGTGGCCCTGCTCGACGCGCGCATGGACGAGCTCTACCTGGCGGCCTACGCACTCGACGGCGAATCGCTGCGCGCCCTCGCCCCGCCCCGGCTGTGCGCGCCCGCCGACCTCGCGGGCTGGCTGCACGACCAAGGCCTGGCCGACGGCACCCGCACCCTGCTCGCGGGCAACGCCTTCGCGGCCTACGCCGACGCCCTGCGCGACGCGCCCGGCCGCCGCCGCGCGGCCCTGCCCACGGCCGACGCCTTGCTGCGCCTGGCCCCGGCGCTGATGGCCCGGGGCGCCGCGGTCGGCGCCGCCGAGGCCCTGCCGCTGTACGTGCGCGACAAGGTCGCGCGCACCACGGCCGAACGCGAGGCCGGGACATGAAGCACCCCCGCGCCGGGCTTTGCCCGGCACCCCCTCCAGGGGGCGATGCCAGCGGCCCGGCAAAGCCGGTGCCGCGGCATCCCTCGATGGATGCGGCCGCCACCCTGCCCGGATGGACCGCCGGCCTGTGGCCCGCGCCCATGGACACCCTGCCCGTGCCGCTGGAGGCCGAGGCGCGCGCCATCGCCTTCATGCCCATGACCGAAGCCGACCTGGACGCGGTGCACGCGGTCGAGACCAGCGCCTACGGCCACCCGTGGTCGCCGCGGCACTTCCGCGACTCGCTGCAGGCCGGCTACCCGGCCGTGATGCTGATCGGCGAAGCGCACGCGGGCGAAAGCCCCTGGCCCCCCCGGCCCGACGGCCGCTGGCTGCTCGGCTACCTGGTGGCCATGCCCGGCGTGGACGAGGTGCACCTGCTCAACCTCACCGTGAACCCGCCGCACCAGCGCCAGGGCTGGGCGCGCTTCATGCTCGACGCGCTGTCGCTGTGGTCGCGCGGCCAGGGCGCGCGCGCGCTGTGGCTGGAGGTGCGCCAGAGCAACGCGCCCGCGCGCCGGCTGTATGAACGCTACGGCTTTCGCGAGGTGGGCGTGCGCCGCGGCTACTACCCGCTGTCGGCGCTGCAGCGCGAGGACGCGGTGGTGATGCAACTGGGCCTGGACGGCACGCAGGGCACCGAATGACCGATCGGACCGACACGCCCGACGGCTGGGTGCGCGAGCTCGACGCGCGCCAGCGCGCCATGCTCGCCGAGATGGGCGTGAAGGTCTGGGTGCCCGCCCCGCCGCGCGCGCCCGCGGCCAGCGCCGAGCCGGCGACCAGCGCCGAGGCGGCGCCCGCCGCGACGGCCACGCCCGCACCCGCCGCGCGCCCGCCCGCGGCGGTCCGCCCGCCCCAGGTGCAACCGCAGGCGCCTGCGCCTGCGCCTGCGCCGATGCCGGCACCGCCCGCCCACCCCAGCCCCGCGCGCAGCGACATCGCCACGCTCGACTGGCCCGCGCTGCGCAAAGCCGTGGCCGACTGCCGCGCCTGCGGCCTGTGCGAGTCGCGGCGCAACACCGTGTTCGGTGTCGGCCACACGGAGGCCGACTGGATGATCGTGGGCGAGGCCCCCGGCGAACAGGAAGACCGCCAGGGCGAGCCCTTCGTGGGCCCCGCCGGCCAGCTGCTCGACGCCATGCTGCGTGCCTGCGGGCGCGACCGCCAGGCCATGGACGCGCGCGGCGTGTTCATCGCCAACGTGCTCAAGTGCCGCCCGCCGGCCAACCGCAACCCGGCGCCCGAGGAAGTGGTGCAGTGCGAACCCTTCCTGTCGCGCCAGGTGGCGCTGGTGCGGCCCAAGCTGATCATCGCCATGGGCCGCTTCGCGGTGCAGTCGCTGCTCAAGACCACCGAGCCGATCGGCCGCCTGCGCGGGCGCCTGCACCGCTACGAGGGCGTGCCGGTCATCGTGACCTACCACCCGGCCTACCTGCTGCGCACGCCCATCGACAAGGCCAAGGCCTGGGCCGACCTGTGCCTGGCCATGGAGATCGATCGGTAGAGCCTGGCGCGGGCGCTAGGCCCTCGGCGGCTCGGCGCCCGGCGCGGCCGGCCTCGCCGGCCATAGCACGGCCGCGATCGCCAGCATGATCAGCGCCACCGCCACCCAGTCCTGCCAGTGCAGCACCTCGCCCAGCAGCCAGGCGCCGCTGAACACGCCCAGCACCGGGATCATCATCACGCTCAGCGTGGACGCGATCGGCGGCAGGTCGCGCGCCAGCACCAGCCAGGCCACCTGAGCGAAGGCGAACACGCCCAGCGCGTTGTAGACGATGGCCCACCACACGACCGGGCCGGGCATCACGCCCCAGGCCTCGCGCTCGAACAGCCAGGACAGGGCGCTCATCCAGACCGTGGTCAGCGCGATCATCCAGAACGAGATCGTCAGCGTGTCGTAGGGCAGCGTGGTGCGCCGCATCTGCTGGGTGCCCCAGGCCCACATCGCCGCGGCCAGCAGCATCATGCCCACCGCCAGCGGCGCCCCCGACAGGCGCACAAACTCATGCCACAGCAGCAGCAGCACGCCCAGGCCAGCCGCCGCCACGCCGCCCCAGGCGCGCACCGGCAGGCGCTGGCCGAACCACACCGCGCCCACGATGGCCGAGAACACCGGCATGGTGTAGCCCAGGATGGCCGCGCGCCCGCTGGACAGCGACTGGATCGCCAGCACCGCCAGCGTGTGCCAGAACAGCATGTTGATCACCGTGAGCCACGCCAGCTGGCCCCAGTGCTCGCGCGCCATCCGGAACGGCGCCCCGCGCCACCACAGCACGCCGGCCAGCACCGGCAGGCCGATCCACATGCTCAGGGCGCGAAAGGTGAGCGGCTGATAACCCGAGATGCCGATCTTCATGATCGGCCAGTTGATGCCCCACACCAGGGTGAGGAGGACGAGCAGAACCAGTTGCCGGCGCGATATCGAGTGCATGCCGCCGATCGTACGGTTGTTCCAAATCCCGTCCACCGGGCGGGCGGCCGAGGCCCCCACCTAAAATCCCGGCCCATGACCTTCATCGACCAGCTGCAGGCCGCCACCCGCGACAACGCGAGCCTGCTGTGCGTGGGCCTGGACCCGGACCCCGCCAAGTTCCCCGCGCACCTGAAGAACGACGCCTCGCGCATCCACGACTTCTGCGCCGCCATCGTCGATGCCACCGCCGACCTGGTCTGCGCCTTCAAGCCGCAGATCGCCTACTTCGCCGCGCACCGCGCCGAAGACCAGCTCGAGCGCCTGGTCGCGCACATGCGCCGCGCCGCGCCCGGCGTGCCCGTGATCCTCGACGCCAAGCGCGGCGACATCGGCGCCACCGCCGAGCAGTACGCCATCGAGGCCTTCGAGCGCTTCGGCGCCGACGCCGTCACGCTCTCGCCCTTCATGGGCTTCGACTCGGTGGAGCCCTACCTGCGCCGCCACGGCAAGGGCGCCTTCCTGCTGTGCCGCACCTCCAACCCCGGCGGCGACGACCTGCAGGCGCAGCGCCTGTCCTCCGTCGCCGGCGAGCCCCTGCTGTACGAGCACGTGGCGCGCCTCGCGCAAGGCCCCTGGAACCTCAATGGCCAGCTCGGCCTCGTGGTGGGCGCCACCTACCCAGCCGAGATCGCGCGCGTGCGCGAACTCGCGCCCACGCTGCCCCTGCTCATCCCCGGCGTGGGCGCGCAGGGCGGCGACGCCGCGGCCACCGTGCGCGCGGGCCTGCGCGTGCAGGGCGATGCCATCACCGGCCCCGTCGTCGTGAACTCCTCGCGCGCCATCCTCTACGCCTCGGCGGGCGACGATTTCGCCGCCGCGGCGCGCCAGGCGGCCCTCAAAACGCGTGATCAATTGCACGCGGCGCGCATCGGCTGAACGACCGGCGGCTTGACAAATACCCCCGTACGGTAAGCCGCTCAGCGGATGCGGCGACGCCACGACACCCCCCTGTAACCAAGCGCAACGCGCCATCGGCGCCCGCGGTCGCCTGCCTAGACTCGCGCCCCATCCAGATGGAGGGTGGCCATGGCGACGATCGAACAGGACGATCTGCCCAGCGATGCGCTGATCGAGCAAGAAGACCCGGCGGCGCGGACCCGCGCAGGGATCGCCGCTGCCGCGGCAGCGGCCACGGCGGCGCTGGCCGCCTGCGGGGGTGGCGGCGGTGGCAGCGACGGCGGATCGGCCGAACCGCCCTTCGTGCCCGTGGTGGACTTTCCCCTCGACGGCTACACCTACCTCGCCGCGAACAACGACGCCGAGGCGGCGCGCTTCCTGCAGCAGGCGCAGTTCTCCTCCACGCCGCAGGAGATCGCGGCGCTGCGCGGCGAGGGCTACGCCCTGTGGCTGGCGCGCCAGTTCCAGCAGCCCCGCGGCCAGAGCGGCTGGGACTGGCTGGAAGCGCGCGGCTACGGCGCCATCGACAGCAACAGCTACTTCTTCAACCAGTACCCGGCCGACTTCATGCTCTGGAGCCAGCTGCTGTCGGGCGGCGAGGCCATGCGCAAGCGCGTCGCGCTCGCGCTGTCCGAGATCTTCGTCAGCTCGCTGACCACGGCCGAGTTCACCTGGCGCAGCCACGCCTACGCCTCGTGGTGGGACATGCTCATGCGCAACGCCTTCGGCAACTTCCGCCAGTTGCTCGAGGACGTGACGCTGCACCCGGCCATGGGCTACTTCCTCAACACCAAAGGCAACCAGAAAGAGAACCCCTCCACCGGCCGCGTGCCCGACGAGAACTACGCGCGCGAGGTGATGCAGCTCTTCACCATCGGCCTGCTCGAACTCAACCTCGACGGCACGCCCAGAATGAGCGGTGGCCGCCCCATCGAGAGCTACACCCAGGACGACGTGACCCACCTCGCGCGGGTCTTCACCGGCTGGGACTTCGACACCTCCGACGGCGTGCGGCACACGCCGGTCGGGCAGAACTACACCATCGAATCCAGCGCCTTCGCGCGCAAGCCCATGAGCCTGCGCGAGAGCCGCCATTCCACGCTGGAGGCGCGCTTCCTTGGCGCCACGGTGCCGGCCGGCACGCCGGGGCGCACGGCGCTGCGCATCGCCCTGGACACGCTGTTCAACCACCCCAACACCGGGCCCTTCTTCGCGCGCCAGATGATCCAGCGCTTGGTGACCAGCGACCCCAGCCCGGCCTACGTGGCGCGCGTGGCGAGCAAGTTCAACAACAACGGCAAGGGGCAGCGCGGCGACCTGCAGGCGGTGATGGTCGCCATCCTGCTCGACCCCGAGGCGCGCGGCGGCCTCTCGCTGGCCAGCAGCACCCACGGCAAGCTGCGCGAGCCCATGGTCCGCTTCATCCAGTGGGCGCGCAGCTTCAACGTCACGTCGGCGGCGGGCAGCTGGAAGGTCTTCGACCTGGCCGACGCCGGCACCCAACTCGGCCAGAGCCCGCTGCGCTCGCCCTCGGTCTTCAACTTCTTCCGCCCCGGCTACGTGCCGCCCAACACCGCCCTGGCGGCCCGCAATGCCACGGCGCCGGAGTTCCAGCTCGTCAACGAGTCCAGCGTGGGCGGCTACCTCAACTTCATGCAGGGGGTGATCGAGCGCGGCATCAACTGCCCCAACCCGGGCGTGCCTTACGCCGCCTGGAACAACTACGCCTACGACGTGAAGGCCAACTACGCGCGCGAACTCGCGCTGGTGACCAACGCCGCCGCGCTGGTGGACCACCTGAACCTGGTGCTGGCGGCGGGGCAGATCTCACCCGCCACGCGCACGCTCATGGTCAACGCGCTCAATGCCACCGGCGTCACGGCCGGCAGCAGCGCCGACGCCAAGAACCGGCGGGTCTGGGCCGCCGTGCTCATGGTGA
>Ga0209958_1000836_pt1 | contig 35337 bp, 32 predicted proteins | sample ThiBio_inoc_plan_FD_183942 | JGI IMG/M metagenome (GOLD analysis project Ga0209958, IMG submission 183942) | Wastewater bioreactor microbial communities from Cape Town, South Africa - Thiocy_inoc_plan (SPAdes) | ecosystem: Engineered > Bioremediation > Thiocyanate > Unclassified | place: South...
AGTACCGCAACCGTGGTGGCAAACAAGTTTGGTTGATCACGGGTATAGATAAAGATCTGAACTGCATCATCGGCGGCATTACGATGCGCCCGTAATAAAACCAACGGTTCTGGATTATCGCCGTGTTGTAAAATTGCTTGGGTATGCCAAGCAATTTCATTGGCTGATTCTTTTACAAAGTATTCATCGCCCAGCTCTTGCCAGACTTTTTCTACTTCAGCCAGAGAGAAGTCATTGACCAACAGTTCGCTGGCAGCAAATTTGGTATCTTCAATCAGCATTTGATAGTCAACTGGACGGCCTAAGCCTGAGCGAATCACATCACGTGCATAGGTATATAGCTGACGCATCAAGGACGCACGCCATGTATTCCACAGCTTAGGATTGGTTGCGTTAATATCTGCGACTGTCAGGGTATAGAGATAATCGAGATGCTCCATATCACCGACTTTTTCAGCAAAGTCTTTAACTTCATCGGGGTCAGAAATATCTTTTTTCTGTGCAGTAAGGGACATCAATAAGTGATTGTTAATCAGCCATGCCACCAACTTACATTCACGCTCGGTAAAACCATGCGTGCGGCAGAATTCAATCGCATCCAGTGCGCCAAGCTCACTATGATCACCGCCACGACCTTTGGCAATATCATGGAAAATTGCAGCCATATACACGATGTCATGACGGGCAATACGTTGGAATACAGAGCTGACCACAGGGAATTCTTTAGCAAATTCAGGTTCTTTAAAGCGACTTAAATTACGCAGTAATAATAGGGTGTGTGCATCGACGGTATAAATATGGAATAGGTCATATTGCATCAAGCCTGTAATCTGTCCAAAAGCAGGAATGTAATTGCCCAATACGCCGTAACGCTTCATCGCTACCATGGTGTCATATAAATGCGGTGAGCGAATAATCGACATAAACAAGGCTTGATGCTCTGGATTGTCGCGGAAACGCTGATCAATCCGTTTTGCAGCAAGCACCAGCAGACGCAAGGTACGGGCACGAATCCCTGTAATTTCAGGACGATTTGCCAATAAGTAGAATAACTCTAAGATGGCAATCGGTTCTTCTGAAAATACTTTATGATGTTGAACAGCCAATTTCCCATCGACAATTTTAAAACGTTCATTAATATCAATAATGTGGCGTTCATAATCAGGTAGGCGTGGGGTAATCACCGATTCATTGAAATAGGCAAGTAGCATTTCATTCAGCGTTGAAACTTGCTGTGCGGTACGATAGTAGCGCTTCATAAACTGTTCAACAGCAAAATTAACAGGCTGACCTTCTTCACGCACATAGCCAAATTTTGCTGCGATATCACGTTGATATTCAAATAATAAACGGTTTTCATCGCGTTTGGCTAAACGGTGTAAATGGGTGCGGATTTCCCATAAAAAGCTTTCGGCTTCTTCCAGTACACCCAGTTCAAATTCAGTGATAAAACCCAAATGCACCAGATCATAAATACGATTGACACGGAAGTGACGTTTGGCAATCCAGCCAATCTGATTGATATCCCGAATACCCCCTGGAGCATTTTTAATATCGGGTTCTAAATTGCTCTCGGTATTGTTGTGTTGTGCGTAGCGTTTGGCTTGTTCTGCCATTTTAGCATCATAGAAGGTTTGATCTGTCCATGTTTGCGCAACGATACGGCGTGGCCATTTTGCCAGCTGCTGATTGCCTGTTATGAGACGCGCTTCAATCAAGGTAGTCGCAACAGTTAAGTCATTAATGGCTTGTTCGACACAGTTTTGAATGGTGCGGACGCTGATTCCGGGTTTGAAATTACCGACATCCCATAAAGAAGAAATAAAGGTAGAGATCAGTTTTTCTTGTTCTTCACTGATTTCATCCTCAGACAAAATCATGATATCGGTATCTGAATAGGGTAGCATTTCATGGCGACCATAACCGCCTACTGCAAACAAGCCCAATTCAGTTTGATCTAAACCTGCATGATTCCAAAGAAAGATCAAAGCTTCGTCAATCGAATCAGAACGCGCTCCAATCACGTCACGAATGGGTTGACCATTTTCATAGCTCTCCTGTAATTGCTTTTCTACATCCGTACGCCATTGGTTAATGGCTTGAATATCATGAAGACTGGTGACGTAGTTTAACAAAGGAGAGGTCTTGATCATAAAGCTGGATCTTCTATCAAAGCCCCTCTAAAAAGAGGGGAAATTGTGATGATAAGCACCTAAGGTCATCTTAAGCGTTGGTTTGTACACTTACTTGGTCTGCGGCGTGCTGTGCCAATTCACGTGCAAGATCAGTCGTTTCAGCACGGGCAGTTGCAACGCCCATACGGCGACGTTTAAAGCCCTCAGGTTTGCCAAATAGACGTAAGTCTGTGTTTGGATTTGCTAAAGCAAGATTCAAGCCAGTGAAACTCAAGTTTTTAGCATCAACACCTGCATAAATCACCGCACTTGCAGCGACACTATGGCGTGCTGTATTAACAGGTAGACCGAGAATTGCACGTGCATGTAATTCAAATTCACTCTGGAATTGTGAAGCTAAAGTGACTAGACCGGTATCATGTGGTCGTGGTGAAACTTCACTAAACCAAACTTTATCGCCTTTAATAAAGAGCTCTACACCGAAGATACCACAACCGCCTAAAGCAACAGTGACTTTATTGGCAATGCGTTTTGCTTCTTCCAGCGCAGCAGGCGTCATCTGTTGCGGCTGCCAGCTCTCGACATAATCCCCCGCGTCTTGGCGGTGTCCAATCGGATCACAGAAATGGGTTTCGATTTCACCTGTTTCTGGATTTTTTGCACGAACGGTAAGCAGGGTGATTTCAAAATCAAAGTCGATTTGTGATTCAATAATTACCATGCCTTGATTGACGCGACCACCTTGCATTGCATAATCCCAAGCGGCATCCACTTCATCAAAACTTTTCACACGAGATTGACCTTTACCTGAAGAAGACATCACAGGTTTTACAAAGTTTGGATAACCAATGTCATCACAAGCAGCACGGAAACTTTCTAAGGTATTGGCAAAGCGATAAGCAGAGGTAGGTAGGCCAAGCTCTTCAGCAGCTAAACGGCGAATCCCTTCACGGTTCATGGTGAGGTTAACTGCTTTTGCAGATGGAATCACCGTTGCAGTTTGGCTTTGTTCAATTTCAATTAAAACTTCAGTGGCAATGGCTTCAATTTCAGGAACGATTAAATTGGGTTTGATCTTTTCAATCAATTGTTTTAATTCGGCTGGATCAGCCATATTCAGGGTATAGGCATAATGTGCGACTTGCATGGCAGGCGCGTGATCATAACGATCTGCAGCATGAACTTCGACACCTAAGCGTTGTAAGGAAATCACAACTTCTTTACCTAGCTCTCCAGAACCTAACAGTAAAACCTTAAATGCAGAAGATTGAAGTGGAGTTCCAAGAGTGACGCTCATGCGAATAATCCTATCCTGAGTAATTTGCGTTTAAGCATAGCAGAACTTTTTGTTGAATTAAGCTTATCTGACACAAAAAACTGCTTTTTGTTAGACAACAAATAGCACTTCATCTGTGATTTGGCTGCTTATACATCCACCTGATAATTCAGTTGTAATTCATCTGCGTGTTGACCTCGAATTCCCCAATTGCATTGCGGTGTTTCAAAAATTGTAATTTCGATATCTTGTGCTGAAATCTCACATTGTTGCTGAATATAAGTGAAAATACTTTGAATCAAACGTTTTTTTGTTTCAGTGCTTCTGCCTTCAAACATCGAAATTTCGATAATCAGATAGTGCTGACTTCGATCATTGGGATAGATAAAGTCTTCTTTTGATAGCGTAATAAAACGCTGAAATTTCTTTTCGATAGGATAGTTCAAACTTTCAACCAAAGCTTGATGGATGGCATGAGAAAGTTGATGCCTAAACTGCTCGATGGTGGTTTGTAAGGCATAAATCTTGATTTGTGACATTGTGGATGTCTTCCTTCTTGAAGTTTTAGTTTCTTATAGATGGACAAGTCTGAGATTATGCTGAACAAAAGCATAAAATCAACTACTTAGAATAAAAGGTATTCTGCTGGGTAAATAAGTAACAAGCATTGAGAATTATTCCCAAATTGACTAGCATAATGTCCACATGTTTCATCGGCGATTTGCTATGTCTAATCTAAACCCTCGTGTAGCTGCAATCCTGTTATGCAGTGCTTTTTTATTGGCTGCTTGTGGAAATTCAGGCAATGAACCAAAAGAAAAGGTCGAAATCAAACCTGCGCCGAAACTCAATAATGATGCCACCACCTATGCCAAAGCGGCATGGAAGCTGATCAATGACATCGATCCGATTGTTTATCATAAACAAGTGACTGAGATTGAAGAAAAAGTCAGAAAACCATTGCGTCAGCTCAGTACCGATTGGCGTATCAATGTCAAAATGACTGATTCAGTGACGGAAGGGAAATATGCCTTGTGCCGTAAAGCCCTCACCAGTTTGGATACATGGGCACGTGATGTAAAGGATAATGCGAATGCATCGACTCAGAAACAGGCAGATTATGAACGTGATAAAGCGCAATGCAAGGATGCAATTGATAATCCTGCGTTAGGCAATACTTCACCGAAATAAGCGATGCAAATAAAAAAGCGAGATCAATGATCTCGCTTTTTTATGGTTAAAGTCATCAAACGGCTATGAGGTTTTTACCGTCTTTGCTGCTTCCTGTTTGGCTTTGCTTGCTGTGGTGCTGGCCACTTTTTTAGTATCTGTGGTTGCTTTCATTGTGTCGTGTTTCGCTGTATCTTTCATTTTCGCCATGTCATGTTTTGCAGTATCGGTTGTCTTGGTTGCTTCTTTCTTGGTTTTTACCACGCTTGTTGCAACACATTTACCGCCTTTGTGATTTGGTCCTGTACCACCCTGAATTTGAGTTCCTTTCGGGCAGGCAAATGCGCTAGCACTGAGTACGGTAAATAGGCCTGCTGTTAGAATCGTTGCAATTTTTCTCATGATTGTCATCTGCATCGGTTAAGCGATAGTGCTTAGATTTAATGTAGGCGTGTTCAAGACAGGAAAGCAGACTGATTTTGTGAAATATTTTAGGGCATACGTAGTATTTTATAGTGAGAGTTTGTCTTTTAATTTATGTTTAAGCTTAAAAGCATATTGCAAAAAATGCTGTGCTTATGCAGTTAAAATACAAGAATGATGGTCACTCTTTCAAATAACCCACCGTTGCCAATGTTCTGAGTCGCTCTAAATCCAGCACTTCGATTTTTTTAAAGCCTAATTGAATGACGCCTTGTTTCTCAAACTGGTTGAGCTCTTGATTTACAGTCTGTCTAGATACCGTCAACATATTGGCTAATTGGTCTTGTGAGATTTGAATACTCAAATCTTGAATAAATGAACGATTGCCATAACCTTCTAAAATAAACAATAAGCGTTGAGCCAGACGCTGAGTAATGCTTTGGGTTTGAATCGCAATTTGCTCTAAAAACACATAGCGTAGTTTTTGACTGGTCAGCAAGGCAAAGTAGTACCAATAATACGGATTTTGGAGCAAGAAATCATTGAGTGGTTGTGCGGGTATTTGCAGCACCACACTTTTCTTCAATGCAATCGCATCATGTGAGCGGGGCTGCCGGTCGATGAGGGAAATTTCACCAAACCACATGATCGGTTCCGCAATTGCAGCGATGGCTTCATTGCCATTGACATCGATATAACCCAAGCTAATTGAACCTTCAAGTACCCCATAAACCCCATCAAAAAGATCTTGTGCACTAAAAACGGCTGCATTTTTTTCGACGATATGCTTCTTGCTATGTTCAATAATAAAATTCTGAAAAGGTTCTGCCAGATGACTAAACCATGAATTTTGCTGCAAATGTTGAATATAAATGCGGTCTAACACGGTTGTTCCTTGTTTAAAAATAAATCCATTTGTCAGCTACATGACAACTTCGCTGCAATATTTCTTATAGATTAACAGCATAAACGAATTATATGAGGAATGAGAAATGACAAATTTGGAACGTCTACTCAGCCAGTACGCAGCTTATCACTTAGATCGAAATAATGTGGTAACCCATTTTGTGGGAATTCCCTTAATTGTTTTTTCTATTCTATGTTTAACTGCACGTGCTGGCGTAGAAATTTCGGGCTTTTCAATCACTTTAGCCATGTTGCTCATCGTTCTAAGCAGTATTTACTATATTTCATTGGATAAGTTATTTGGTCTTTTGATGCTGATTTTATTTGTCTTGGCATATCCATTGGCTGTGAAAATTGCGTCTTTAGCAACGTGGAGCTGGCTAGGTGCGAGTATCGGTATTTTTGTGGTGGGTTGGGTATTTCAATTCGTGGGTCATTATTTTGAAAAGAAAAAACCAGCCTTTGTTGATGATGTGATTGGTCTCGCCATTGGGCCATTATTTGTATTAGCAGAGTTTATCTTCTTACTTGGTTTCCGGAAGCCCTTACATCAGCGCATTTTAAAAGAGGCACAAATGAAACGTGCTGAAATGGATATGAAGCCACAGACTGTGTCTTAAGTCGTCAGTTTGATGTAAAACCCCTGAAAATGTCTAATTTTTAGGGTTTTTTTTATGCAGTTTATTTATTTTAATTCGAATTGAATTTATAGCTTGAAAGCTAACCTATAAAATAAAAAAAACATCGAAAATTTTATTATCTTATCTTGGGTAAATAAAGGAATAAGTTGTTTTATAAAATGTCCTAAAGTAGCAAATAAAAGACAGTGAGCTGAACTAAAATAAATAATTAAATGGATTTATTTTTATATAAAAAGATTAATATGCGATTAAATAATATTGAGCTCTTATTTGAAAGAATAGGGCTGACTGCACATAAACGTGCCATTCATATTCAGTTTGAAAATCAGAGTTTAAATTCTCAAATTTTTTTGCAGCATATTGAGGGCGTTCATGGCCTTAATCAAGGACTCAAGGCTGAACTAATCTGTCTGTCAACGAATGCTACCATCCCGCTCAAGCAATTTATTGGCAGTCAGGCTGCGATTGATACAGTGACTGATCAGTGGCAGCTTAGCCGTGTCACGGGGATTATCACCCAAGCATCACAAGGTGTATCTGACGGCAGTTTAAGTCTCTATAAACTGACTTTAGAAGATCCAACCGCACTGTGGCATAAAAGACGAAATTCTCGCGTATTTATGAATAAAAGCGTGTGTGAGGTGGTGCAAGTCATATTTAAGGAATGGCAACAAAGGAGCCCATTATTTGCTTCAAGCTTGACACTGGATTTAAGTGGGTTGAGCAAAGACTATGATGTACGTCCTTTTATTATGCAACATAATCAGAGCGATGCAGAGTTTTTAACATTTTTGATGCGGAGTGAAGGGGTGAGCTGGGTGGTTGACGAAGCCCAGCTTATTGTTCCGACTAGCAATAGTCCAATCCAAGCGCAAAAACTACGTTTGATTGATGACAATAGCCACTATCAAGCCCTAGCGCGAAGAACGATTCGTTACCATCGTAGTGATGCCACCGAACAATACGACAGCATGACCACACTGAGGGCAGAACGCAGCTTACAGCCGACCGCCGTGCATATCCAGCGTTGGCAAGCCGATGCACTGGAACAAGAGGACGGAGCAGGTCGTGTTCAAAGCAAACATCAGCACAGTGAAGGCGATGATGTAGCCTCACTTGGACTCGAAGATGCATGGCATTTCAGTCCAGCATGGATGCAGGACCTAAAGGGCGAGGATGGTGTAACACCGTCAGGCCATGCGCAAATTGAAAAGTTTAACCAGCAGATTGGGCAATACCACGACTTACAAGCAAAGCAATTTGTGGCGAATAGCACCGTTCGAGACGCCCATGTCGGGTACTGGTTTGAACTGGCAGGACACCCTGAAATAGATCAACATCAAGGAGATGATAAGCAATTCCTGATCACTGCCAAACAGTTTTATAGTCAGAATAATCTTCCGAAAGACCTAAGCCAGCAGATCCAAGATCTGATCAACCAGAGTCAGTGGCAACAACAGAATATTGGCTCTGAACAACGTCAGGCAAATCAACTGACACTACAACGCCGTAATATCAAAATCGTACCTGAATATAACCCCTTAACTCATAAGCCAACTGTTCACCCAATGCGAGCTCGAGTTGTTGGCCCTGAAGGAGAGCAAATCCATGTGGATGAATGGGGGCGTATAAAAGTTCGTTTTCTATTTACCCGTATAGAAGACCATAGCCATGATGGTGGTGCAGGAACCAACGATGATGATACTGACTCAGCATGGGTCGATGTCCTGACCTCTTGGGCTGGTGAAGGTTTTGGTGCGCGGTTCTTGCCTCGCGTCGGTGAAATGGTGGTCATTGACTTCTTTGATGGCAACCTTGACCGCCCTTTTGTACTGGGGAGGATTCATGAAGCGCAGCGTTCACCCACACAGTTTGATCAAATAGGAAAACTCCCTGAGACCAAAAAACTGTCAGGTATTCGATCACGTGAATATAAAGGTGAAGGCTTTAATCAACTGCGTTTTGATGACAGCACAGGGCAGATCAGTGCACAACTGCAAAGTAGCCATGCCGCCAGTCAATTAAATCTCGGTCAGCTCAGTCATCCAAAAAACAAGGCTGAAAGCGAAGACCGTGGTGAGGGCTTTGAACTGCGTACCGATTTATGGGGCGCGGTACGTGCGGGAGAGGGTTTATTGCTTTCAACCCATAAGCAAGACCATGCACAAGCTGAACATCTGGATGCACAGTCAGCCAGACAGCAACTTGAAGCGAACCAGAATAATGCCCAAGCACTGAGTGAGGTCGCCAAAAATCAGCAGACCGATGAACTTGAATCGCTGGCTCAGTTAAAAGCGTTCGCTGCACAGATCGAAGCAAAGATTGCCAAGTTCAATAAAGCATTGCTGTTACTGAGTTCACCCGATGGTATTGGCTTGAGTAGCCATGAAGATATTCATTTCTCGGCGGATAGACAGATCAAGCAGATCGCTGGCGAGAGTATTCATCTGAGTACACAAAAAAATCTGATTGCCCATGCACAAAACAGGATCAGTTTGTTTGCTGCCCAAACAGGGATTAAACAGGTTGCGGCGAAGGGGAAGTTTGAAGTCCATGCACAAACGGATGGCATAGATTTATTCTCTAAACAAGGCATTCAAATTATTTCGACTGAAGATCGGGTTGAAATCATTAGTGCAAAAGAAATTGTGATTACAGGCAAAGATTCTCAACTGAAACTGAATGGCTCAGGCATTGTCGCGACCACAGGTGGCAAATTTGAGGTGAAGGCAGGTCAGCATGTGTTTCAAGGGGGTGAAAATATTGTTGTACCAAAATTGAGTTTACCAACAGCCAAGACATTATTTAGCAATCAGATTAACTATAACTGGGATATAGAATCTGAAGGAAATAAGCAGATTTTTATTATTGATCAGAAGACCAATCACCTAATAAAAACAAAAATGGATCAACTTGATGCTGAAAATAAGCTGAGTTCATTACGGTTCCATACACCGCAAGCCACAGACTTTACGGCACTCATCTTTAATTCGGATCTTCCTCGTTTAAAGCAGGATTTGCCTGATCGTGAAAACATTGATGAATTATTAGAGGAGGCTCTTTCGGAAGAACAAAACGGTGAGACCTATGCAGAGGAGGATGCTGAGCAATGAGTAACTTAGTCACTATTACAGCACAATTTTATGATAAATCTGGAACTCATTTTAATCAGTTGAATGTTCAGTCGAGATATCAGGGTTCATCTAAGGCCAATACTCAACAAACTGATTCCAACGGCTTTTTTGTATTTCAGGCATCTCCAAACAGAAGAGTAGAACTATTAGCTAAGCCCCCGAATCAAAAAGATTATATTGTTTTTAAAACTATAGATTCTTCTATTCTTTCTTCAAAAGACAATCCTATTAAGGTTCAACTGCCTAAAACCATAGATGAATATAAACAGGTTAAACAGCCTACACCTGCTAAAGGAATTGTAAGTACATTTTTTAAGGTGGTGGATCGTAATGGGAAAATTATGAAGAATTTTCCTGTTCAGTCCAGACCAAAAGGTAAAGGAAATTCACCCGATAAATTCACTGATGATCAGGGGATTGTAGAAGTGAAGTCTTCTCCGAATCGGGATATCGAAGTCTTAGTACTGACTTCAAATGATCAATTTGTTTTAAAAAGTTCAGTCAATTCAGCTAGCGGAAGTTCACAACCGATTCTGATTAAATTAGATGAGCCTTATGCAAACTTTTTAAGTCGATCAATGATCAAAATCTTAGATCGGGATGGGAGGGCGTATGTTGTAGAAAAAACCAATGTAGAAATGTTAATTGTAGAGAGTGGCAAGAAGCAGTTGTATAGCATATCCAACGGGAAGTTAGCTCTAGAGAGTATGGTCGGGCAGAAACTGGAATTTATTGTGTATAAGCCAGACGGTAAACCATTGAAACCTCAGCCTTATATGACGACACGAATAAAAAATAATCCTGCTGAGTTATATTTGGATGTGGATGTAACTAAAGGGGCTACAGCACCCAATGAACCAGAGATTAATAAAACGGTTACAGTTGATATATTAATTACGATGGAGCAAATGCAAAAAATGTGGCCAGCTGTTAAGAATGTAGAACGAATCAAAATTATTTTAGATGAATTGAATGATGGACTAATAAATTATAAGTTAGATACTAGATTAAGGCAGGCACATTTTATGGCACAAGTATTTGCTGAATCTGGATATTTGTTTAGTTTTAGGGAGAATATAGCTGCATATACTGAAAAAAACTTATTAGATAACATGGGGTATTATCAGAAAAATCGAGCTGAAGCCAAAATAGATGCAGCAATAAAAGATAAAGCATTAAAAGAAAAAACAATTTGTAATAAAGCATATATGGATGTGAATAGAGCAAAAGGAAGAAAGTTAGGTAATGTGATAGATGGAGATGGATATAAGTATATTGGCCGTGGTCTAAAGCAGTTAACAGGTAGATATAATTATAAAAAATTTAATGAATTTTATCCCAAAGCATGGCCTAATGAGAACTTGAATTTTATAGAGAATCCCGAACTAATTGAGCAACCTAAATATGCAGCTAGAACAGCATTGGTGTATTGGCTTGCCAATAAATTGTACAATTATGCCGATGAGGGTTTTACTTATGGAGTTGTTGATAAAATTACAAAGGGCGTAAATGCTGGAGCAACCTCAAAAATGATAGAAGATAGACGTTCTTTTTTTGACAAGTCTAAAAATATTTTTCAATAGTGAGGTTTTATGAAATTTCTGTTAATTACAATACTCTTTTTAATGATTGGTTGTACTAATGCAAAAACGAAAGATACTTATGAAGGCTGCGATGTAAAATATACGAAAATAAGTCTTAAGGTGAAAGATGATTTTCGAATAGTAAGTAAATCTTGTAATGAAGAAAATCCAGTTGTGATTAATTATTTAGAAGGAGGTGATCAAAAAATATTTATTAATAAATATGATATAAATATAGGGAAGTGGTTGCCAAAGTTGGAAGCTGTAAGTGTTTATAAAAAAGATAATCAGAGACCATTGTTAATTACACTTCATACACAAGTATGGGATTCTCCAACAGTCAATGGTATCCTTTATAATGTTAACTTATATGAAATTTATTTAACTGGGAAAAGAGTTAGATTAGTTGATGTAAGTAATATTCTTGGAAACTCTCAGAGTGGGTTGGAGGGAGTGTCTGATGATTATATGCATTTTAAATTTAAAGATATTGCTACTATTAAAAAATGGCTTGATAAAAATTATAAATGAAAATATTTATTGTTTTTTATTTTATTGAAATGGATTTTTTTAAATGCAAAAACACCTTATAAATTTTCTGTTTATTGTTTTATCTTTATTTTGTTATCAAAATGCACTTGCAAAAGACCAATGTCATATAAAACAAGTCATAGATTTGAGTGTTTTTAAGAAAAATGACTATAAATTATTTAATTATACGTGTTCATCGGAGCAAGGCGAGACCTTAAAAAATTATATTGGAAATTCAAAAAAACAGGTTCTTGTAAATGAATATTTTAATTTTGCGGCTAAAGAAAGCCCTAAGCTTTTAGCCGTTAGTGTTTATCGGCCAAAAATAAAGAAAATCCTCTTACTTATAACTCTTCACACATCATATTATTGTTGTACCCCACAAATAGAAGGCAGTTCTTATGAAGTTAATCTTTATCAGATAGAAAAAAATATGAAGTTAACAGAATTAACAAGCCTACTAGGTGACGATGCAGAAGGTTTTGAAGGACAGGTAGAGGGGCGGGTTAATTATAAATTCAAAGACATTGCTTCTATTAAAAGATGGCTTGATAAAAATTATAAATGAGCATCTTTACTGGAGTGTTATCCATACGCATAGGCTTTGATAAAGTGTTTATTTAACCTGAATTTTTTAAATAAAAAAACCGCCAATAAGATCCTCATTGGCGGTTTGGAAATCAAAACACTGATTTATACATTAAAACGGAAGTGCAATACGTCGCCATCTTGAACAACATAGGTTTTACCTTCTAAACGCCATTTACCTGCTTCTTTGGCACCGCTTTCGCCGTTATATTGAATGAAGTCATCATATGCGACACATTCAGCACGGATAAAGCCTTTTTCGAAGTCAGTATGAATCACACCAGCCGCTTGTGGCGCAGTCGCACCGACTTTAACCGTCCACGCGCGAACTTCTTGTACGCCCGCAGTGAAGTAAGTCTGTAAGCCAAGTAAGCTATAACCTGCGCGAATCACGACATTTAAGCCTGGTTCTTCCATGCCCATCGCTTCCAAGAATTCAGCACGATCTTCATCTTCTAATAATGAAATTTCAGCTTCGATCTGGTTGCAAAGTGGTACAACGATTGCATTTTCTTCAGCCGCAAGTTTTTTTACTGCTTCAAGGTGCGGATTATTTTCAAAACCGTCTTCTGCAACGTTGGCAATGTACATGGTTGGTTTAAGCGTCATTAAACCGAAACCGCGAACAGCTTTACGTTCATCATCCGAAAGGTCAGCCGCACGTGCTGGTTTACCTTCATCAAGCAAAGGCTGGATTTTTTCTAATACAGCTTTAGTTGCAAGGGCTTCTTTATCACCACCTTTTGCTGCTTTAGTTAAACGTAACAAAGCTTTTGCAACGGTATCAAGGTCAGCAAGTGCAAGTTCAGTATTGATGGTTGCGATGTCATCTAATGGATCAATTTTACCATTTACGTGAATCACGTTTTCATCTTCAAAACAACGAACCACGTGTGCAATGGCATCTGTTTCACGGATATTGGCAAGGAATTGGTTACCCAAGCCTTCACCTTTTGATGCACCGGCAACCAAACCTGCGATATCAACAAATTCCATCGTGGTCGGGATAACACGTTGCGGTTTAACAATCGCTGTAAGTTTGTCTAGGCGTGGATCTGGAACAGGGACAATACCTGTATTCGGCTCAATGGTACAGAACGGAAAGTTTTCAGCTGCAATCGCTGCCTTTGTTAATGCATTGAACAATGTAGATTTACCTACGTTTGGCAGACCAACAATACCGCAATTAAAACCCATGAAACCACTCACAAATGTGTTATTTAAAAATTGCTGCTGATTTTACATGAAAGCCATGACAAAGTCAGGTCATGGCGAGTGTGGATTTTTATTTCGAGCTTAAACTTTGCGTTTATCGAGCTGTTTGGCAATATTATCGCCTGTGGTTTGTACCAACATGACCAAAACAATCAGGACTAAAATCACTGCCAGCATGACTTGCATATCAAAACGTTGATAGCCGTAGCGATAGGCGATATCCCCTAAACCGCCTGCACCAATGGCACCTGCAATGGCAGAAGAACTGATCATGGTGACAATAGTCACGGTAAAGCCTGCAACAATTCCTGGCAAAGCTTCAGGAAGCAATACATGCCAAAGAATTTGCTTGCGGTTACAACCCATTGCTTGGGCTGCTTCAATTAACCCTTGATCGACTTCACGTAGACTGACCTCTGCAATACGTGCGAAGAAAGGAATCGCGGCGATGGTCAACGGCACAATTGCAGCCAAGACCCCATAGCTAGTTCCGACAATCCAGCGGGTAAATGGAATCAAAGCCACCATTAAAATCAGAAAGGGCACGGATCGAGTGATGTTAATGACCCAGCCTAATGATTGATTGATTTTCTTGGAAGGGTAAATCCCAAAATCAGCAGTACTCACCAAAATTAAAGCAATTGGCAGACCAATCAAAAAGGCGAGAATCGCAGAAACACCGACCATGATTAAAGTATCGGTGGTTCCTGTCAGTAATAGATCAATGAGTGGATTGTACATAACCGATCACCTCAAGTTGTGTTATTGCAGGATGTTTTTCAAATTGTGAGTGGTTGAGATCAAAGTCGAGATTGCGAATCCCGATGATCAGTGAGCCGATGGTACGCTGCTGAATGCTATCTATCTGACTGTGATAGACCTGAACGGGGCTATTAAAACCATCCAATAGTTCATATAAATCAGGCACCGTTTTCGATTCACTGACATATTTCAGTTTTAAAATCTGATGCGTACTCTCAGGCAGAATAGTTGGGCTCAGTTCAAAAGGTAAATTTACCTGCTCAAAATTGAGTAATTCCTGCGTGATCTGCTGTTGCGGATTGGAAAATACTGACCAGACTTGCCCAGACTCGATAATCTCACCATGATCAATCACGATCACCTGATCACAAATCTCTTGAATGACTTGCATTTCATGGGTAATCAAAACAATGGTTAAACCAAGGTCCTGGTTAATCTGTTTCAGCAAAGCCAGAATATTGGCGGTACTTTCAGGGTCGAGTGCAGAAGTGGCTTCATCACACAGCAGGATTTCAGGTTGCGACACCAAGGCACGTGCGATACCGACACGTTGTTTCTGTCCTCCTGACAGTTGCGAGGGATAATCATGTCGTTTTGCATCCAAACCTACCAGTGTCAGGACATCACTGACCCGTTGCTCAATCTCAGCCTTGTCATAAGCTGCGATCCGCAGTGGTAGAGCCACATTTTCCCACACCGTTTTGGCAGACATTAAATTAAAATGCTGAAAAATCATGCCAATTTTCTGCCGAGTTTTGATCAACTCGGCATGGCTCAATTCTGCAATATTTTGTTGATGAATCAGAATACTACCTGTATCAATCGACTCTAAGCCGTTTAAGGTACGGAGTAGGGATGATTTACCAGCGCCACTTTTCCCGATAATCCCAACAATCTGTGCTTTGGGAATATCAATATTAATGTCTTTTAAAGCATGTAAGCGTTGGCCCTGTACATCATAAAACTTATTTAAACCGCGTATTTTCAGATGCGGGACTGAAAAATCGACCTGTGAACCAAAACTCACCATGATTGTTCTCCTTATTTCCAGCCTGGGAACCAGAGTGTCGGGCCGAAATCGCTATCTAAGGCCGCTTTCACTTTTGGCGAGTTTTGATAAATCTCGACAAACTTCTGTAGTTTGTTGTCTTTGTCCTGATAGTCATCACGCACCACAAATAAAATCGCATAGCGCTTATTGGTATTGTCATCAAACAATAAGGCACTTTCAGGATCAGCTGTTTTGGCCAAACGTAAGTAATGCGGATAACCAAACGCGAGATCAACATCATCAATGGCACGTGCAGTTTGCGGGCCTTCAACTTCGGTAAATTTCAGGTTCTTCGGATTCGCTGTAATGTCTTTCAGTGCAGAAAGGTGATTATTGCTGTCTTTCAGTTCAATCAACTTAGCTTGTTGCAATAGCAATAAAGCACGTCCCTGATTGACTGGATCATTCGGAATCGCAACAGTTGCATCATTCGGGAGTTCATCAAAACTTTTATATTTTTTTGAATACAGTCCAACATGCGAAGCCGCACCTGCAGCAAAGGATTTTAATTTAAAGCCAGTTTCTTTAATGGCATTATCTAAAAAGGGCTGATGCTGGAAAAAGTTGGCATCGATATCGCCATGACTTAAGGTGATATTCGGGGTATTCCAGTCGGAAAACTCGACCAGTTTGACATTCAAACCTTGCTGTTTGGCTTCATCCACTGCAACTTGCAGTGGATGGGCAAAAGAAGGACTAATCCCAATCACCAGTTCACTGCTATGGTGCTGTCTTTGTTTATTCCAAATCAATAAGGCAATAATCGCAACAACGACGACAAGGCCAATACCCAACCATTTTTTAGAGGCTGTTTGAGCCATATATTTCTCCAATTCTATTCTTAAATGTTTAAATGCTAAGCACTAATTTCTTCGATTGTTTTTAGGTCATGTGTGTTGTTATGCGTTCTACATCGAAACTGATCAGCAGGATGGCTTGCGGCCAAATGATCACCTTGGGCAAACAGTTTGTTACGTAGTGAACCTGTGGCATATTTAGTTTTATAACGTCCACGTTGCTGTAACTCAGGGATGACCAGTCGAATGAAGTCATGGTGTGATTCAGGTGCAACCGTACGCGTCAGGTTAAAACCATCAATACCAGTCTGATCAAGCAGATCAATCAGGTATTCTGCAACCTCCGCGCCACTGCCAACAATAAGCGGATAGCGTCCACCCAACACATGTTGGGCTTTTAGATCATTTTTGCTGATGCGCTGTTCTTTAAATTTCTCATTGACTGAAGCAATACTATTGCTCTTTTGATATGGAATCGCTTCATCATCTGCAAACCTGGCAAGATCAATTCCGACTGAACTGGCATAATGCGCTAAACCTGCTTCAGGGCTGGCATATTGACGATATTCAGCCAGTTTTTGCTGGGCAAGTTCATGTGTTTCAGCCACAACCACGGCAATGCCGACAAAGATTTTAATCGCATTTTCATCACGACCCTGTTGCTGTGCTTGTAGTCGTATTTTATTGACCTGTTGACGAATCTTTTCTGGCTGATCACCACCAATAAAAATACATTCCGCATGACGTGTGGCAAACTGTAGTCCTTTCGGTGAAGCACCAGCTTGGAAGAGTGTTGGCGTACGTTGGACTGAAGGCGCAACCTGAAACACACCTTGGCTTTGGTAATATTGCCCTTGATGATGAATGGTGTGGACTTTATTGGGGTCAGTAAAAACGCGCTGCTGCTTATCTTTCTTTAAGGCATCATTTTCCCAAGAACCTTCCCAATATTTATAGCAAAGCTGTAAAAACTCCTCGGCCTGATCATAACGTGCATCATGATCTTTTAAGCCTTTTTGCCCGATCAAGCGTTCGGCACTGTCCAGATAGCCTGTGACAATATTCCAGCCCAAACGACCTTGAGTTAAATGATCAAGACTGGCGAATCGCCGTGCAAATTGATAGGGCTGTTCATAGCTCAAATTAACGGTAACACCAAAGCTTAAATTCTGCGTGACCAAAGCCATGGCCGAAATCAGGGTGGAAGGGTCATGGCTTGGTAGTTGAATCGATTCTTTTAAAGTTAGCTCAATCCCATTTTGATAGACATCATAGACACCTGTAATATCGGCTAGGAATAAACCATCAAACAAACCTTGTTCTAAGGTCTGTGCCAATTCAGTCCAATAGCTCAATTCATTAAAGCGATGTGATTGATCACGGGGATGTGTCCATAAACCATGATTGATATGACCGACACAGTTCATATCAAAGGCATTTAACAAGATTTTTTTAGCAGCCGTTTGACTCATTACAAAGTCCCCCGACGTGGAGGCAGAACGCCATTCAACACATAATTACCAATGAAGTAATATTTCCAGCGTGCAGCATCATGCAAGGTGTGTACACGTGCATTACGCCAATGACGATCAAGACCATCAGCACGTTGACTGCCACGACTACCTGCCAATTCAATCAGTTTTGATGATGCCTTTAATGCAGTTTCCGTACTATGTGCACGTATTTTTGCCACATCAATTGAGGCTTTGGCCAAGGTCTCCGCATTGAGATCCTGTTTGGCGATATCTACAGATCGAGCTGCTTGTTTTAGGAGTAATTCGCTGGCTTTAACATCGGTTGCCACACGACCCAGCTCAGATAGAGTTAAGGGATCTTGAGTAGCGGAATCAATATTGGCATCAATCCAAGGGCGGGCGACACGCACACGTTCTAGTGTTTCTTCAAAAGCTGCACGGGCAATACCGACTTCAATCGCTGCATGCATGATTTGAGCAAATGGGCCAACCAAAGACAGTTGCTTAAACGCAGTATCAAAAGCAATCACATCTTCTTTGGCAACAAAGACCTGATTAAATTTGACTGTACCACTGCCTGTGGTACGTTGCCCAAAGCCAGACCAGTCATCAATCAGTTCTAAGCCTTCACTATCACGTTGCACAAAAGCCAGAAACTCATTACCCGTTTCATCCACCACTAAGGTTGGAATACGATGTGCAAACAGACTACCGGTGCAATAAAACTTTTCTCCTTGAATCAGATAACCGTTTTCGCTTGGAATTAAGGTGGTTTGCTTATGTGCAGAGGTACGTGTTTTAAATTCGGCCAGCGCATTACCAAAGCGTGCACCTTGCAATACTTCTTGATAAAGACGTTTCTTTTGCGCTTCCGTACCAGTATTGCGCAATACTTCCAGTGCATAAAAATGATTCTGTGGAATCTGGCCGATTGAACCATCCGCACCACTAAACAGCGCAATCACTTTAGCGACGGTTAGGCTGGAAACTTCTGCACCACCATACTGCTTAGGTACAGTAATCGCCCATAAACCTGACTGACTATAGGCTTCGATTTCGGTAAATGGCAAGTTCCGGTTGGCATCACGTTCAACCGCCGCTTGTTTAAATTGCTGACTGAGTTGTGTGGCAATTTCCAAGGCTTCAGCATCGTTTTGAATAATATGTGCTGCTTTAATATGGGTTTTAGCAAAACCTTGTAATTCTTGGTATGAGGTCATGATTTACTCCTTAAATCCAAGCATGGCGGGCAGGGTGTGTACCATTGAGGTAATAGTCGCCGATGGCATGGAATTTCCAACGCACAGGATCATGTAGGGTATGTACACGGGCATTGCGCCAGTGTTGATCAAGATTATGTTGGCTTAGGCTGGCACGGCTTCCACCAAGTTCGAGCAGTTTCTCGGAGATATGCAGGGCTGCATCATTGGCATAGATCTTTGCTTCTGCCACTAAAATAGAGGCGCGTGCGGCTTGCTCAGCAGAAACCTCAGCGATTTGATCAAGTTCATCTAGATATTCGGCAGCATCGTCCAGTAATAAAATGGCAGCATCGAGCAGGATATTCAGTTTGCCAACTTCTTGTAAGGTGTAATGTTCTTCACTGGCTTTTTCTACACCTGCATCAATAATGGGGCGTGCTTTACGAATGCTGGATAAGGTGTCATCAAAAGCTGCTTCGGCGATGCCAACATCAATGGCAACTTGTAGAAGCTGAGAATAAGCACCGCGAACATTTGGGGTGTCGGCAATAATGCGCTCATCAAAAAATAGGGCGGGATCAGCGATCACGTTGTGGAGTTTTACTGTTCCGCTGGCTGTGGTGCGTTGACCAAAGCCATTCCAGTCATTAATGACCTCAACGCCTGCGGCATGTCGATCAATGATTGCCAGTACGGTATGACCATCTGGATGTAAGGCACGAATTGCTAACCAATCTGCAAAACTGGTTCCAGTTGAGTAAAATTTTTCCCCATTTAAAAGGTATTGACCATTTTCCAACGTTAACGTGGTTTGAATGGTTTTGGTATCTTTAGAATTTTTTTCAGGCCCACCATTGGCAATACGTTTACCTGCCAAAATTTCAGCGTAGATAAACTGCTTTTGTGCATCTGAACCGGTGATATTAATAAAATTTAATAACCCAAATTGGTTTTGTGGAATCTGTCCAACATTGGCATCGGCTTTACTTAAAATACGAAACACATGGGCTAAAGTTTTATTGGAAACAAAAGCACCACCATACTGGTGTGGTACACGGATTCCACCAAGGCCCTTTTGGCTAAACTGAATAATTTGTTCAGTGGGCAAAACTCGATTTTGATCACGATTATTTCGATCTTCTAATGCAAAGTCAGCAACTTGATAGGCAGCATTGATGGCCTGCTGATCATTTGAAATCAGTTGTGTTTGAACTTGGATCACTGATTGATTACTGGACATATACGCACCTCTAATAGCTAAGAGGTACTTTACAAAAATTTTACTTTTCCACTAAACCATCAGTTGTGGCTTGAATATCACAATAATTCTTAAGCATTTTTTATGAGAAAAATACCCAAAAAACAGATATAAAATATTAATTAAAAACAGTTGCTTACTGGTTTTGAAACTTTATCGATCAATGTGGAAAGGTGCTTTCTATGAAATAAAGGAATAATCTCACCAAGAATATTTATAAAGCAATTACGCTGAAATTAAAAAGATAGAGCAAAAAGGACATTGTATTGATTAACTTTTACTTCTAAAGTAGGGAAAACCTTATGTTTGATCGAGTAGAAAAATAAATTTGGAGAGTCTATGCGGGTTTTATACCAATTTCCTTTGTCTCACTATTGTGAAAAAGCTCGCTGGTTGTTAGATCATAAGGAATTGGACTATGTAGCACATAATTTGATTCCTGGTTTTCATCGTGCGTTTACTTATCTGAAATCTGGGCAATATTTATTGCCGATGTTGAAAGATGATAAACACTGGATTGCTGATTCAACGCAAATCGCTTTATATCTAGATAGTACCTATCCTGAGCATGCCTTGCTCAGAAGAGATGAACAGTTACGCGAGCAAGCTTTAGAAATCGACAAATTGACTGATGAGCTTGGTGTACATGTTCGTCGCTGGTCATTGGCACATGCGCTGTCAGTGGGTGATCATCCACTTGAAATCATGATGGGGGAACAGGGCTATTTACGTCAGTTTGAGAAGATTTCTAAACCAATATTAAAAAGTCTGGTGTCAACCAACTATAAACTCAGTCCTGAAAAAGTAGCACAGTCCAAACTACGGATGACTGAGTTGATTACCGATCTGAATCAGCGTTTGATTGATAATCAAGGGCGTTATATGGTCGGTGATCGTCTAGGTTTAGCCGATATTTCAGTCTGTTCTATTCTTGCACCCTTGTTGGTGATCAAGGGGACTCCGTGGGAACTTGAGAACGATGATATTGAACAGTTTGATGGCGAACTGAAGCAATATTATGACTATTTATCCGATCTACCGATTGGACAGTATGTACAGCGTATTTATGCCACTGAGCGTAATGCACGTGTCGATTGGCGTGGTTTGTAACTCAGTTTTCGTGTAGAAAAGCCCTGATTGATCATAATCGGGGCTTTTTTATGGGAAAGAAAAGAGAAAAATAGCCAAGAAAGTAAAAAATTATCGGTGAATAAAATTAATTTTTAAAAGAAAATTCGTTTTAAGCAGAAAATATTAGAAATTATTGCCAAATTTACTTTAAAAAAACTGAAAAGAGGGAAATAATTATAAAAAGGCTTTGTTATCTTATGTTTCAGGGTGTGATGGGGATCGAAACGAGTTGTTCAACAATTGGGAGATCAGTTGAACAGTTGCTCAAAAGGTCTTGTTTCGGCTTTGGGACAGAGATAAACCAAAAGTTTATCGGAATCATGTTTGCGTTATCCATGCAGCATCGTCAAAAGTTAAACGAATGTTTTCCCTTGACCCTTAAAATTACTGAGTGAGCAGTTCCGATAAAAACATAAATTCAGAGAGAGAACTGTAAAATGGAATTGGATCGTTTTGATAAACAAATTCTTGAAATTCTAACCGATGAAGATGTCAATCTGAATGAACTCTCAGAACGCATCAATCTTTCTGTAAGTTCAGTGCATCGTCGCATTAAAAATCTGATTGAATCCCAAGTGATGGGACAACTGAAACGAGAAATCAATTTTAATAAACTCGGTTTTAGCTTACATATTCTTTTACAGGTTTCGTTGAGCAAACACGACAGTGAAACCTTTGATAAATTCCTGCAAGAAATCGAAGATATTCCAGAAGTCACCAATGCCTTTCTTGTGACAGGGCAGAGTGCCGATTTTATTTTGGAATTGGTGGCACGTAATATGGATGACTATAGTGAAATTCTATTACGCCGTATTGGGAAAATTGACAGTGTCGTTGCACTACATTCCAGCTTCGTGATCAAAGAATACAATGTCTTTAACTGCTATAAGCTTTTAAATAAGTTATAAAAAATGCATCTAAAAAGATGCATTTTTTACTGATCTCAATGAATTAAGCATCAAGTTGCGTTAATACATCTTCAGAGAATTCAACGTTGGTATAAACGTTTTGAACATCATCAAGATCTTCAAGCATATCAATCATTTTCATGATTTGTTTGGCTTGATCAATATCATTGATTTCAGCTTTAGTCGATGGGCTCATGACAACTTCAGCATTGTCAGATTTTAAACCTGCTGCTGTAAGTGCATCTTGAACATCACCAAAACTTTCTGGGCTAGTAATAACCAAGATACTATCTTCATCAATCTCGATATCGTCAGCACCGGCTTCTAAAGCAACTTCCATGACTTTGTCTTCTAATGAAACATCTTCAAAAGAAATTTCACCGCGCTTGGTGAACAGATAAGCCACTGAACCGTTGGTGCCTAAGTTACCATTAGTTTTAGAGAAACAATGACGAACATCTGGAACAGTACGGTTTAAATTATCGGTCATGGTCTCAACGATAACGGCAACACCACCAACACCGTAACCTTCATAGGTGACTTCTTTTAAATCATCATTATCTTCTCCACCAGCACCACGTTGGATCGCACGGTTGATGGTGTCACGTGTCATATTCACAGACAGTGCTTTTTCAACTACAGCACGCAAACGAGGGTTACTCGCCGCATCTGGTCCGCCCAAACGTGCAGCGGTTACGATTTCACGGATGTATTTAGTAAAAACCTTACCGCGACTTGCATCTTGTTTAGCTTTACGATGCTTAATATTGGCCCATTTAGAATGACCCGCCATGGACGTAACTCCAAAAAATAAAACTTAAAAAAAGTGCAGGAATATTAGCATAGCGATGGTTTTGTTGAAAACTAGCATCGTTCATATTCAAACTTTAAAATCTTGATCAAGCATCAAAGATTGATCAAATAGAAGAGATCAATTAGCTAATTTTTACGTCTATGTCGTATTCCGCATAAAGTGCTTTGATCTTTTCTAGGTCTGATGGTAAATCGCTTGGATAAATTTTACCTAGAATGCCGCCTTGCTTAGTACGTGCATTGGCATACATTAAAATGATCGGCACATTGGCAGCTTTGGCGATATGCCAAAAACCAGTGCGAATAGGTTTACGTTCTTCACCATCCTTGGCACGTGTTGCTTCAGGCGCAATCACTAGGTTAAAGCTATCATTTTGATTAAACAGTTCAACCATTTGCGTCACGATATCTTTATTGGCTTTGCGATCAACGGGAATGCCACCTAAACGTTCTAAAATTGTTTTTAAGGGACCTTTAAATAGCTCTTTCTTGATTAAGGTATGAATTTTTAACTCTAAAATTTCAAATAATGCGAGGGAGAGAATGGTATCTAGGTTAGAGGTATGCTCGAAGCCGATAATGACTTGTTTCTTTTCTAAAATGGCTGGATCAACGTTATATTCCCAACCTGTTGCTTTAAAAATAGATTTTCCTAAAAATTTTTTCATGTTTATCATCATAGGCTTTGAGTCGCAGCAGTGTAATACGACTTTTCAGGAAAATACATATCCGAAAACACCAGATAAAAGAAATTTAGATGGCTTATTAATGATCAAAATAGTGCATTAGGATCTTTACTCAAGCTGGGAAGATCAGATAGAATCAGCGCAGTTTATGATTTTTAACATTATTTTAGTAATTTGATAAAATCATCTGCTTGTCATTTAAGTTGAATTTAACTAAGATCAAGCGGCGTTTTTCATATCAAGTATATGATTAGAGTTTAGGGCCTATAGCTCAGTTGGTTAGAGCAGCGGACTCATAATCCGTTGGTCCCGTGTTCAAGTCACGGTGGGCCCACCATATATATCAAGCACTTACATGCACTAATTGTAAGTGCTTTTTTATTGGCTAAATTTATATAACCATTATGTAAGCAATGAAGATGAGTAAATATCAGTGTAAAAATCGAAAATCTATTCAAATTATCTTGCTTAAGAATAAGTTGAATAAAATTTATAACGGCGCAGAATAAATTTAAGATACACCAAAATAAAAGAGCAAGACGATTTAAGTGATTTGATTATCTAAGTAGATTTTATAACCTATGTTAATCATGATCAAAAGGCAATAGGGAAATGGTTATCCACCTCTACGGAAGACATGTTGTGACATATTTAAATGAATGAGTTAAACAAGATAAAATGATGTTTATTTTATATGCTTTAAAATAGAGAGTTTGGTAATTGGTTGAAGAGTGTTTACTAGGGATATTGTAATTTTTTATATCTAAGAAACGATGTTGATTAAGTATAAATTGAAGTAAATACTAAAGTTAATGTATATTTTAAAGAATTTTTATTTTGATAAAAACTATATATATCAATAATTTGGTTTGATAGTAGGGTTTTAAGTCCAATTTCTTAAAGTAACTTAAAATTAGATAAATTATGCCCTATAGTGAGATATAGCATAGTGGGGAATTCTTCAATTTTGTCATATTTTATTGTTTTTGCTATTCTATATTTTTTATTTTTATAGATTATTTAAGTGAAGAATGTCTTACTTTTCATCATGATGCTTGGTTTATTAGGATGTGAAAGTTTTGAAGATTATAAGAGTAAAGACTCTAATGTTATAACGGAATTTGATTCTTATATAATTGAGAATGATAATCAAAAAAATAAACGGGATTTGAATAAAAGTTCTACCTATATTCGCAAGTCTGAAATTAATCTAAATAAACAGAAAATGATTGAGACGTGCAAGAAACTCGTACTTTCTAATGTACCAAAGCAAAAAACGGTTAGTTTTAATGAGAATTTACGTGGTAATTACTATATAAATCAAAAAACTGGCGACGTATATCTTTACTTAGAATTCTGTGCCGAAAATGAGCAAGGGAATGCGCAAGAATTCAAAGGGAAGTGTGTGTTCTCAATAGATGGACAGACTCAAGTTAATATTTTTGAATAAGTCAAACCACTTGTAAATAAAACATTTTATTGAGGTTCCTGTTTCAGTACATCATTCATTTCATGTCGAATTGTACTAATCTTCTCATAAATTACTTTTCGTAATCGATTGATCGCGCCCAAGGGTCTATGCTCAGGAAGAGAATGCCAAGGTGTAAAAGAAAGATTCTCACAAAACTTATTTTGCTCAGGAGTATCAAAAATCTGTTTAGGAATATGGATCGTTGCAATTTGAAAAAAAGGAGCCTCTGATTCTTTCCATTCTGTCATCGAGTCTTCTACAAGCATTTTATTCGTAGTTCTAGGTTGGATCAGAAACTCCATGCATGCATCACTTGTTTCTAAATTTTTTCGAAGAGTTTCTCTTAAAAAATCGTGGTTAGGTTTATTTGGTATTGTAATACTATTGGGATTACAAGGCCTTGCTGAATATTTAACCGCTTGACGGTCAGCGCCTAATCCTAATTGATAAGGAACCATGGACCAATATCTGACTTGTATTGGGTTAGAAATTTTTGAATTACTTGCTTTAACTGCATTTAATGTTCCTTGGAAGCCTAAAGTAAAAGGGATTTTTAATTTTTTGAGCATACTTTTGCTATTTACATCCTCTATGAATGATAAATAGCGTTGTGGTTCGTTCACAAAAAATACCGGATGGTTAATCATAATAAAATCTTGAGTCGTTGCTTGATCATCATTTTCCATGATCTTCTTTCCAGTAACGCCTAGAATTTTAATTGCCATGCCGCGAGCATCATTTTTATTATCGGCTTGTGTAGCATCTCCTGAAGCATTAGAGAAACGAATCCATGCTGAATAGGATTGATCAGGAATAAAAACTCCCTTAGCTAGATTTGATGGTAATGATTTTGAGACATGGAATTCTGCCCGAACACAGCTATGAGCTTTGGGATGCGCGTCTCTTAAGGCATGATCTGTTGTGTATTGTTGACGAATGCTTTGTCCAATCTGCTCCGCAATTTGCTCTGCGAGGATACTCTCGTTTGGTTGTAATTTTTCTCCTAATCCAGTATCAATGGTTGGATAAGGGATTGTATGTGTATAGGCTAAAGTTTTTGATTTTGAATGTTGATGAGTACATCCACTGGTACTGATCAGTATTGGAGTGATTGCAAACAATAGACTAAAACGTATCAATGGAATAAAACCTAACATTCATATGCTCCTTGGCATAAACCGCTGAGTAATCTAACTATAGTTGTTTTGAATGTATGTGACATGTATGCCTAATTGTTCTTCTTACTATCATTAATCACCTAACTACCTGAATTCATGAATAGTGTTTGATGAATTTACCAGAATGGATGATTTAACGATCTTTTTTCTTGCTACTACAAAACATAATGACAATTTCTTAGGTTCTAATACATTGGATGAATTAATTTAACACTCCGACCTATTGCATCAACAATTCATTTTGCAGAGTAGCGACTTGTCGGATCCTATATCGATGTTCCTGAGATTCGAGTCCATTTGCCTTATTATTTTAAAATGTCTTTATATTCATTGTTTAAGAAACTATAGGAAAAGACTCAGTTGGTCAATATGTGTTGGGGATAAATAAAATAATTTAACCATCTGGTTTTAATTAGTTGTTTTGAAGGTTTTTCTAATTGATAATCATTTTTGAAAAGAAAAATAGTAATATTCTATCTACTAGTTTTTAATTAAATCTAAATGGTTTTTGTTCTTTATTAAATAAATTTGATCATTAAATAGGTGTGAAGCCTATATAATAGTGTTAAATGATTCACACCTTAATAATAAATCTATTAACTAGTAGTAGTTTGCAATAATGACAGCATTCTTTTGATCTGGAAATTGCTCAAAGCTAATCTCAGTCATCATATTCTTTTGAGATGAAGGAGTTAAATCGCTCAATGAAATAGATTGAGTGTCAAGTTTTTGACGTAACATGTTCAATTGTTGGCATTCATCGGTCTGAAGCTGCTGAGAGCATGTATCTTCTACAATACTTCCATTCAATTGGATTGTGCTTGCAGCATAACTGACCGAAGCAAATGCCATTAATGATAGAAGTAGGGCAGATTTATAGATATTTTTATACATGATTATTGCCTTTTATAAATGTATTAAGTATTTATTAACATGAAATTTATTATTAAGGCAATGTTTAAATAATTTTTTAATTAAATATTTATTTAAAATGTGATCTATTTAAGGTTTTGTTTTTAAATTGATAATCAATATAATAAATCTATTTTGTTAATTATGTCACATATTTTAATTATAATGTGGATTTAAAACTGGAGTCGTATACTCGGTATTGGAGTCTTATAAAAATCTATTTTATCGTTCAAATATGGAACTGCTACTTGTATGCATGCTGATAAATTAAACGCTGATTTTTTGCACGATATAAAAAGCCTAATCGATGATTAGGCTTTTTTGACTCTAACTAGGCTAAATCACATTGCCACAGATGTCTGTTGTGCCTTGAGGGTAGCTGAATTGTAGCGCACTGCGGTCAGTGATCAGCTCAGATGAGAATTCTAGTCCTGCAAGTTTATCTGAGAAAGTACCATCTTTATCCGAACCAACCCAGCTACGAATATCAAAACCTATATTTTTCAATGGAGCAGGGAGAGTTCCTTGATACCCCTGATCAACACCATTGACAATAAAGCCAACCTGTTTGGTATTTTGGTTGATATAGATACCTACGCGATGATATTTACTTTGATAGTCGGTCATTTTATTGTAGTAATAAGCAACTGAACTATATTCAGTTTCATCGCTATTTGGGTAACCAAGCATAAATAATACAGATGGTAGGTTTTCACCGAAATCAGGATCAGCGGTACCTGCCATGAAGCTATATCCTGACCTTACAACATATCCATTCTCTGTGATTCCATTAAAATTAATATCTGCGAGATAAGATGAACCTGGTTCCCCATAATAGCCACCGTTTAGTGGGGCGCCAGGAATATCGAGTTGCATTTCCAGTGCAAGAATCTCTGTTGTCGGTAAGCTAAAATCTCCTAAACCATCTTGCAAGTGTGGAAAGTATGGAGAATCTTTTGCTGAATAAAATCTTGTTTTACTAGTAGCTAAGTATTGTAAGTAATTAAAAGTACCGTATTCAGGGTCGCTATTTGAAAAATAAGGAGGGGCAACCGTTAAGCTAAACTTTTGACCATTGATTGCTGGAAATATACCCATCAGATAATCTGAATTTTGATTGTTCCATAAAGCATCAAAATCTTGCTGTGTTGCATCGAAGTTATATTGGCAAGTTTGTGGTTGGCTAAAACTACGTAAGCTAAAGTTGGTGGATGTAGTTATTGATTGAGTATTGGTATTATCTTGAGAACTATTTTTGATCTTTTACCACAGCTGAGCTAGGCTAAGTGCAAATATGCTCAGTTTTTCATTGATTGTTCCTCTAGTGTGTTATTTACGGTTTTCATCAAAAAATAAGCGCGAGAAGTTTTGAAGTTATTAATTTTAAAAAATTAATAACTTAATTAAGTTTTTTATAAAAAAAAGACCTCTCGTTTGGGAAGAGGTCTTATAAAAAGTTTAATCGTATTGAATAGTCACTGTTGCCATTGCGCGGACTTTACCCGCAGTGACATTGGTTGCGGTTTGATAATAGCGAGCAGTGAGTGGAACATTATATTGAACTGTTTGATTTGATTTCACAGTTCCTAGTTCTAACTTATTACCCAGACCAATCACTTGATTTTTATTTTGGTAATTCCATACAAGCTGTACACCAACACCATTTGCTTTAGTCGAATTGGGTTCAAGATTCTTTAAGACTTGAGTGTTATTCCCTTCTTGTTGATAGTCAAAGGTTAGACTGATAAGGTTTTTTTCTTCATAGCCTGTTGGATTTTCACCACCATTACAAAGAATATTGAGTTCAAAAGATTGCTCGCCTTGAGTTGAACCAACACCTTTAAAGCCTGACTTCATCACTGTTGGAAGCTGTACAGCTTTATTAATATCACCTCTCCATTCACAAGATGAAGAAGCAATCGTAATCGCGTTACCATAAACGGTACTGGTTAAGAAGGGGCGATCGCTTCTGTTTCCAGCATAGTAGGTACTATAAACACCCGGAACTAATGTTCCTGAGCCTGTATTTTCTGCTGTTTTCACAATCTCAACAACAAAATAGCCTTCGGCAAGCTTAATGCTAGTACTTGGCACTGGTCGAGTATAAGGATAATATCCAGAGAAATTCGTTGCATTAAATGCTTCTCGGTAAAGACGAATTCCAATTCCAGGGATATTGGTTGAATAGATATTATCGCCAAGTGGACTAATTGCATAGTTTTGTAATAATCGTGCGACCATCATATCACTACGATTACAACTATAAGTTGTGTTGTTGTTGGGCCGAATCTCGAAAAGAGATTTAACCAAGACTTTACCAACAGGGTCACTTGGTCGAACAACGACACGTCCAACCTGCATAGAGACATCAATAGTGGTGAAGCCTGCGCTGGTTGAACAAGCTGCTTGAGCTGCTGTATTCACACCAAAGCCAGCAGCAATTAAAGCACTGCTCAAAAGTAATTTTTTCATTTGCATACGGCCTCAGTCATGATCATGCTTTGCTGATCGTTAGAAAGTTGTGCTGTAACATCATAACTGAAGTGGCACTGTTCATTGGCTTCTTCGCCCCATTTTACATACAAATCACCTTTTGGCTCTTGAGTACGTAAATACACCATACTGCCTTGAGCAACAATACCAACTGATTCATCTTTGGTATTAAAGACTTGTGCAGCAAATGGTAAGCTTCCACCTGCGGCTGTTTTGGTGTTGATGTAAATGGCATAGCCTTTCTTGGTTGAGAAATCAACTTTTGCAATTGCGCCAGCAAAAGGTGCAATACGTTGGCTGGTTTCTTCTAACTCAACATTAGTCGACATTTCTTGTGGATCAAGTGTGATATCATTTAAACGGTATGGTGTTACATAAGGGATCACAGCATAACCAGATTTATTCACACTGAGTCCAACAGTATTGTTGACTTTGGCACCTGCTGCATCTGGTGCATAAACCAGTACCATGGTTTGACCTTGTTCTGGACCAAATAGGATGCCATCTGAATGAGCAACAACGCTACCGCTGACGCTAAGCATCGCTTGTTGATATGAGTCCGCGACACTATAAGAACCGCCTACTGTTGCAAAGTTGGTACGATAACGACTGTTGACGTTAAAGCTCGGGTTCTGTCTATCTTGATGAGATACAGATGCTCCATAGTTGAAACGATCACCGACCATACCACTCATACCAACGGTACGGCTGTTTTCAGAAGCAGTAGCATTGACGTTGACAGAATTCTTTCTAAAGTTAATTGGGAAAGAAAGTGTCATCAAATATTCTGTATCACGTGTTTGACTTCTTGAACCGTATTCAATCTCACGATTGGTCGCAGAAAGACCGTAGGTTAAGCCATGATAATTATTGCTATAGCCCACTTGGTATTGACGCGTGGTCTCGTTACGATTCCAATAATCATTCCAAGAACCCACCATGTAAATATTACCCCAACCCTCAGGTAAACCTTGGTTCAATGTGATCTGGAATTCACTACGTTGCTTACCGACAGCAAAGGTATTTACACCTTTATCTTCAAGATCACGGATGAGCAGAGCATCACGTAACTTATAATAGTTTTCAGTCGAATAACGATATGCTGCCAACGTTAAGTTGGTATTAGTCGGTGAAATAAGTTTGCTATAACTGAGACGGAAACTTTGTCCAGACTGTGAGCCTTGCTTGTCAAAGTCAGTATTTGATTGTGTAACGTCAAATGACACGGCACCAATCGGTGTTGCAACAGCAGCACCTAATAGTAAAGCACTATAGTCTTCAGCCAATTGAAAGCCAGTATAACCCGTCAAATAGTTGTTAATACCACGTTGATATTTCCCTTGCGTGACCCACGGCGTTAAATCGATATCACGGTCGCGGAATTCACCCGCAGTGACTGAGTAACGGCTTAACCCAGGACGCAGCATTTGTACTACCGAGGCATAAGGAACGGCAAGCTTCTGAATTTCACCATTCGATTCAATAATCGAAACTTCAAGCTCTCCACCAAACCCTGTAGGGTAGAGGTCATTAATTTCAAAGCTACCCGGTGCCACAGTGGTCTGGTAAATCAATTGACCTTGTTGACGAACTTCTACCTTCGCGTTGGTTTTTGCATTACCACGAATACGAGGCGCATAGCCGAGCATACTATTGGGTAGCATACGGTCATCGCTAGAAAAATCTAAACCACGGTAACCGAATGAGTCAAATAACTCACCATTGGTAAAGCTATCACCTAAGGTTAAAACGCCGCGATATTGAGGAAAAGCACGCTGTAAATAAGTGCTTGTTGATTCGTAGTTTGATTTCTTTTTATTGCTTGAATCTAATTCACTTTGAGCGCCATCTTGCCATTGCCATTGACCGTTATGACGAAGTTGCCAACCTGCAATGTTTGCACCCGCGGTAATTGCCATAAAGGCATTGGTGGTTTCTTTGTTTTCATTTAAACGGTTAAAGGTTTTATAGGCACTACCGCTATAAGATAGAAATCCAGCATTTACACCGCGATCCCAAATACTTGGGTCAACATAACCTTGTGCATTTTTTTGTAATGCAATTTGTGGAATCGAAATGTCAACACGCAGGCGTGAGGTATCAAAATCGTAATAGGCGTTTTCAATCCATTCTTCGATTTTATAACATGCATTTGGCGCATTGGATTCGGTACGGTTGACCAGAACTTCTTGTTTGACACCGTATTCAAGTAATGAGCCTGATGTAAAACAGGTGAACGCATTTTTGTTTTGTTCCGTTGAGCGGAACATCATTCTTCTTTTGCCGAACCAGTTACCATTGATATAGACATCGACGTTATATTCACCAGGTAAAACAGGGTTCCCATATTTAAAACGAGAGATATCTACTTTTTGTGCGTCACCGATTAAAAAAACAGAGTCGAATTCTGCTTCCATTGGTGCAGCTTGTTCTGCTGTCTGTTCTACTGCATAAACAGCCATAGGCATCGTTACTGTGATTACCCCAGAAGTAAGGTAATAACATATACGACGCTTCAAGAATTTAGCTGTTGCATTTTTCTTTGACATAATCGGTTCGCCTATTCAACGATAGGTACAAAATCATTTATTGATTGGGAATAAATTTGTTTGTTATTGAAGCTTGATTTGGTGTTCGATACGGCCACCGTAATCATTGATGCTTACATAGCTCAGCTTTTCGGTACTACCTGTTTTCAATTGGATTTTGTCCTCTGAAAAAGGTGAGAGCATTAAACCCTTAGGTAATAAGTCAACTGGCTTTCCTGCATTTTGCTGGTATACCGCAGTCATGGTGACGTGAAACGGTGTCGGATTTTTTACAATTAGCGTTTGTCCGCTTTTAGCCCATTGCAATTTTTCACCAGCGAGATTGGCATCAGTTTTAATGCTTGCTGGGCGATAGAAAAATTTAATGCGTGAACGGATCGCAAGCTGTAAAAAATTATCAGGTACAGCGTCTTTGCTATTTGCTGTTGGTCTTGGTGGAATATCCAAAACGTTCAGCCAAAAAACAGTTTCTTGTTTTTGATCTAACTGAGCAGCATTTGGTAATGCAGTAATACGAAGTGATTGACTCTTCGTTGGATCTACACGCGAAATCGGCGGAGTAATCATGAATGGAACTTTAGACTGGTCGGGTGTACTTTTAGCATCACCTTCATCAATCCATGCCTGAACAAGAGATGGTTTAGAACCATTGTTACTCACTTGCAAAGTTACTTCACGAGCATCAGACGGATAAATAACGCGAGTACCATGCAAGATAATTTCTGCATGTGTTTGACTTGCGATTAATGCTGATGACATCGTTAAACCAAGCAAAAAATTGTAACCGTTCAGTGCCATTTAAATTTACTCTATGATTGCGTGAAGTTTACAACTGCGAATTTCTAGAATTCTAGAAATTCGCATAGTTTATCAATAGATTATTGATAAATAATAGTGTACTGAACTGAAGTGTTTACTTCACCAGCAGTAGAAGCGCCAGTTGCATAGTATTCAGCATAGTAGTTAAGGTCAGCAGTACCGCCTTCTACAACGTCAACCCATTGAGAGTTCGCTTGAGCACCGTTGCTACCAGCAGCAAGAACTGGGATTACTTGGTTGTTGTTACCTAGTAATTGAACATCAACGTTTTTAGCACCACCAGCGTTTTGATTAAGTAAACGACCAGTGTTGAAATCAACAGTAGCGCCTGGTTCGAAGTAAGTTGCAACTTTACCTTCTGAACAGTTACCTAAGTTGATTTGGAATGGAGTACGACCAGCTACATCACCTGCGTTAGCAAGAGTTTGTTTAGATACAGTTGGAAGCGTTACAGTAAAGTCTTTACCAGCTGGAGTCACGATGTCACAAGTTTTGTCTGTTACTAGACCATTAATTGTAATCGTTCCGTCAGCAGCTTGAGCGTTAGCAATACCTACAACTGAAAGAGCAGCGATCAAAGCAAGTTTTTTCATAATAATTTCTCGAACACATCGGCTAAAAGTTTGAATTAAAATTACTTCTCAGTTGGATTTTTGCGCTGAACAAGTAATGTGCGAAATATATATCACTAGGTATTGAAATTGCAAACTGTGTCACACTTTTGTTGTGGTTTTTGATCTAAAAATCCGATCATAAATAAGTTATTGATATGAAGAGTTTTTATTTTCGATATAACTTATTTTACCAGTTGCTTTGTTTAATATTGCTTAAGACTGATTGTTTTTTCCTTTTATAAAAAACGAGTTTTTTGGTCATTTTTTGATCTAAATTCGCAAATTCTATAATTTTATGTGATTTAGTTAGCAAAATAGAAAAAATAATTTAGATGAATAATCAAGTTTTTAGAGGGGTTATCAAGCTCGTTAACAAAAAGCTCAAAGTTCTTTTAAGAATTTTTTAAGGTTCAATCCTTAGTTTTTTAGTCATGATTAGATGAAAAAAACACCGTAAAGGAGCTTTCAATGAACATGCTTTATACCCACAAACCGAACTATTATTTCTTTGCACACAAGTTTGTTTTATTCCTAGAAAGTTATTTAAAAAGTCACCCTACGGAACAGCAGACAAGCTTTAATTTGCAAACGATCTATGATTTATTCAGTCATGATCGTGCCTCAAGTACCACCAATCTAGAAGGTATTCTAAATATTGCAGATGAATATGTACTTGAAACGGATGAAGGGAAGCAGTCATTGATACAGTCTTATCACGTGCATTTAGACAATCATGTATTGACCTTGGAGTTTAATCAAAAGGCTGTGGCAAGCTTAAAAGCAGGTCAGACTATTGTTAGTCCGCAAGCGGCTTAAACAAATATTTTTCAAGTTTATGCACTTAGTAAGTAATGTCCTTTACTAAGTGTTTTTTTAACAAGCTGCGTTAATGTCATCGATCCGTTATGATGGACAGATCAGTTGAAGATATACACAGCGCTATGGATAAGGACTTTAGGTCAGAAACCTATACGGTAGATGAAAGTATCACTGACACTATTCTATGGTTGATGCAGCATCAAGATATTTTTGATTCATTTCATTTTGATGTGCATAGTCAAGAATTGTCAGTTACGCATGCAGCAGGGGTGGATATCATCCGTGTTGGCATGTTTTTAAATGCCAAATATGGCATTCTGGTGACATCAATTTAATCATATCTAAAAAAAGCCTTGTCAGATGACAAGGCTTTTTTGTTTATGCACTCATGGCATCGACAGAGAGTTCTGCAACTGTTGGTTTCGGTTTTTCCGCAGTCAAACCTAATTTGGCAAATAGGACCTGATCTTTGCCTTCACCCGCATTTGGGGTGGTAAGGAGTTTTTCACCAGAGAAGAGTGAATTTGCACCCGCCATAAAGGCAAGCGCTTGGTCTGAGTCGCTTAAGGACTCGCGACCCGCTGAAAGGCGAATATAGCTATGCGGCATAATGATACGCGCGACAGCAATGGTACGAATCCACTCAGTAACATCTAACTTTTCAACATTCGCCAGTGGTGTCCCTTCAATTGGAACCAGCATGTTAATGGGCACGGATTCAGGATGTACTGGCATCGTTGCAAGTTCATGTAGCAAACCGATACGGTCATTGCGGCTTTCACCTAAACCCACAATAC
>Ga0209958_1000838_pt1 | contig 35101 bp, 30 predicted proteins | sample ThiBio_inoc_plan_FD_183942 | JGI IMG/M metagenome (GOLD analysis project Ga0209958, IMG submission 183942) | Wastewater bioreactor microbial communities from Cape Town, South Africa - Thiocy_inoc_plan (SPAdes) | ecosystem: Engineered > Bioremediation > Thiocyanate > Unclassified | place: South...
CAGATCGACGAGCACATCGCGCTGGCCGACATCGCGCCGCTGAAGAACATCTACCGCCGCACGCTCGAAAACCTCAACGCCCAGGCCGCGGCATGAGCGCCGCCGTGCAAGGCGCCACCGTGGGCGCACTCATCGCCAGCGGCGAGGCCTGCCTGGAGGCCACGGGCGCGGGCTTCGGCCACGGCACCGCCAACGCGCGCGACGAGGCCGCCTGGCTGGTGCTCTGGCGCCTCGGCCTGCCGCTCGACAGCGCCCTGGGCGACGAACCCGATTCCGTGGCAAATCAGCCCGTAACGCCCACCCAGCAAGCGCTGGTAGCTACGCTTTTTGAAGAGCGCAGCGCCACGCGCAAGCCTGCCGCATACCTCACGCGCGAGGCCTGGCTGGTGGGCGTGCCGTTCTACGTGGACGAACGCGCCATAGTGCCGCGCAGCTTCATCGCCGAGCTGCTGGCCGACGGCAGCATCGACGGCTGGCTCAGCGACCAAACGCGCGACGTGCTCGACCTGTGCACCGGCAACGGCAGCCTGGCCGTGCTGGCGGCCATGGCCTGGCCCGAGGTGCAGGTCACCGGCGCCGACATTTCCGCCGATGCGCTGGCCGTGGCCCGCATCAACGTCGAGCGCCACGGCCTGCAGGAGCGCGTGCGCCTGGTGCCGTCCGACGCGCTGGCCAGCGTGCCCGGCCCGTGGGACCTGATCCTGTGCAACCCGCCCTACGTCAATGCCCACAGCATGGCGCAACTGCCCGCCGAATACCGCGCCGAGCCCGAACTGGCGCTGGCCGGCGGCGCCGACGGCATGGACTTCATCCGCCGCCTGCTGCGCGCCGCCCCGGCCTGCATGCGCGAGGACGCCGTGCTGGTGCTCGAAATCGGCAACGAGCGCGCGCATTTCGAGGCGGCCTTTCCCCAATTGCCCGTGTTCTGGCTCGAAACCAGCGCGGGCGAAGACCAGGTGCTGCTCATCACCCGCAGCGCCCTGGCCGACTTTCCCTCTCCCTGATGATCACACTGAAGAACGTCACCTTGCGCCGCAGCGCCAAGGTGCTTCTGGATGGCGTTTCCGCCACCATCAACCCCGGCGAAAAAGTCGGCCTGGTGGGCCGCAACGGCGCCGGCAAATCCACCCTGTTCGCGCTGCTCAACGGCTCGCTGCACGAAGACGGCGGCGACTTCTTCCTGCCGCCGCAGTGGCGCATGGCGCAGGTGGCGCAGCACATGCCCGAAACCGCCGAGCCGGCCACCGCCTTCGTGCTCGACGGCGACACGCGCCTGCTGGCGCTGCGCCTGGCGCTGCAAAAAGCCGAACAGGCGGGCGACGGCATGGCCATTGCCCAGGCGCATTCCGACTTGCACGACGCGGGCGCGCACGACGCCGCCGCGCGCGCGCAGGCACTGATCCTGGGCCTGGGCTTTCAGGTGCACGAGCTGGAGCGCCCGGTCAACAGCTTCTCGGGCGGCTGGCGCATGCGCCTGCAACTGGCGCGCGCGCTGATGTGCCCGAGCGACCTGCTGCTGCTCGACGAACCGACCAACCACCTGGACCTGGACGCGCTGGTCTGGCTCGAAGCCTGGCTGCAGCGCTACGAGGGCACGCTGGTCGTCATCAGCCACGACCGCGAATTCCTCGACGCCGTGACCCAGGTCACGCTGCACATCGACAACGCGCAGCTCACACGCTACGGCGGCAACTACAGCCAGTTCGAGGAACTGCGCGCGCAGCAGCTCACGCTGCAGCAGGCGGCCTACGAGCGCCAGCAGACGAAGATTGCGCACCTGCAGAAGTTCATCGACCGCTTCAAGGCCAAGGCCACCAAGGCCAAGCAGGCGCAAAGCCGCGTCAAGGCGCTGGAGCGCATGGAGAAAATCGCGCCCGTGCTGGCCAGCGCCGATTTCACCTTCGAGTTCAAGGAGCCGCCGAACCTGCCCAACCCGATGCTGGCCATCAGCGACGCGGCCTTCGGTTACCCGCCCGCGGACGGCGGCACGCCCACCACCATCCTGCGCGGCGTCAACCGCACGGTGCTGGCGGGCCAGCGCATCGGCATCCTGGGCGCCAACGGCCAGGGCAAGTCCACGCTGGTGAAAACCATCGCGCGCATGATGCCGCCGCTGGGCGGCAAGGTGACCGAGGGCAAGGGCCTGTCGATCGGCTACTTCGCGCAGCAGGAGCTGGACGTGCTGCACGGCGACGACCACCCGCTGGGCCACATGGTGCGGCTGGCGCGCACGCTGGGCGTGGACGCGCGCGAGCAGGACCTGCGCAACTTCCTGGGCAGCTTCAACTTCAGCGGCGACATGGTGCAGCAGGCCGTGGGCAGCATGAGCGGCGGCGAAAAGGCGCGCCTGGTGCTGGCCATGATCGTCTGGCAGCGCCCCAACCTGCTGCTGCTTGACGAACCGACCAACCACCTCGACCTGGCCACGCGCGAGGCGCTGTCGATGGCGCTCAACGAGTTCGAGGGCACCGTCATGCTGGTCAGCCACGACCGCGCCCTGCTGCGCGCCGTATGCGATGAATTCTGGCTGGTCGGCCGGGGCCAGGTCGGCCCGTTCGACGGCGACCTGGACGACTACCAGCGCTACCTGCTGGAAGAAGCCCGGCGCCTGCGCGAGCAGGCCCGCGCCACCGCCGAGCCCAACAACACCCCCACCGCCGCCGCACCAGCCCCGAAGGATGGCCGCGAGCAGCGCAAGGCCAGCGCCCTGGCGCGCCAGCAGCTGGCCGAGAAAACCAAACCGTTCAAGCGCGAGCTGGAACAGGTGGACAAGCGCCTGGCGCAGCTCGGCGCGGAAAGGCAGCAGCTCGAACAGCGCCTGGCCGAGCCGCTGCCCCCCACGGAGATCGCCGACTGCGGGCGGCGCCTGAAGGCCTGCGGCGACGAAATCGAGGCCCTGGAAGAGCGCTGGCTGGTGCTGTCCTCCGAGATCGAGGCCCTCGAAGCGGCCCATGCCTCCGCATGAAAATGGCCTCCAGCCCTTGCTGAGCAAGCGCTGGAAGCTATTACTTTAGTAGCGAACAATTTTTTGCGTTCTGCTGTCAACGTCCTGCGTAGCCGGGGCGTTGTTCACTCATCAAAGGAGTGATTTGCCATGAACACCACCGCTATCCTGTCTGCTTGGCCCGAAGACGAACGTGATCGCAAGCGCGCACCCGCCCGCCTCTGAGCGCGGGCAGCGCGAAGGCTGCATCGCGGTCCATCGTTCTTTGACCTACAAAAAAACCCGCCGAGGCGGGTTTTTTTGTGGGCGCATGGCGCTCAGTTCATGTGCAGGCCGCCGTTGACCGAGAACTCGGCGCCGGTGGCGTAGCCGCCTTCGTCGCTGGCAAGCCAGGCGATGATGGAGGCGATCTCGCTGGGCTCGCCCAGGCGCTTGACGGGCACGGTGGCGACGATCTTCTCCAGCACGTCAGGGCGGATGGCCTTGACCATGTCGGTGCCGATGTAGCCCGGCGCCACGGTATTCACGGTCACGCCCTTGGTGGCCAGCTCCTGCGCCAGCGCCATGGTGAAGCCGTGCATGCCGGCCTTGGCGGCGGAATAGTTGGTCTGGCCGGCCTGGCCCTTCTCGCCGTTCACGCTGGAGATGTTGACGATGCGGCCCCAGCCCTTTTCCACCATGTCGGCCACCACCTGCTTGGTGACGTTGAACATGCTGTTCAGGTTGGTGTCGATCACCTGCGCCCAGTCGTCGGGCGTCATCTTCAGGAACATGCGGTCGCGCGTGATGCCCGCGTTGTTCACCAGCACGTCGATGCTGCCGTGCTCGGCCTTGGCCTTGGCGAAGGCCTCGACGGTGGAATTCCAGTCGCCGACATTGCCCACCGAGGCGTGGAAGGTGTAGCCCAGGGCCTTCTGCTCGTCCAGCCACTTCTGGAAGTCGCGCGTCGGGCCGCAACCCGCGATGACCTTGAAGCCTTCCTTGTGCAGACGCTGGCAGATCGCGGTACCGATACCGCCCATGCCGCCAGTGACATACGCTACTTTCTGACTCATTCTCTTGCTCCTGTTGTGATAGTTGGCTTGGTCACTCTAACCAAGATTCGTGCATTGCCATGCTGTGGCAAACACCAAGGCCGCAGGGCCCCGGTGCGTTTTCCTAGCGCTCCAGGGCCAGCGACACGCCCATGCCGCCGCCGATGCACAGCGCGGCCAGGCCCTTCCTGGCATCGCGGCGCTGCATTTCGTGCAGCAGCGTGACCAGCACGCGGCAGCCCGAGGCGCCGATGGGGTGGCCGATGGCGATGGCGCCGCCATTGACGTTGACCTTGGCCGGATCGATGCCCAGCTCATTGTTCACCGCGCAGGCCTGCGCCGCGAAGGCTTCGTTCAGCTCGAACAGATCGACATCCGCCACGTTCCAGCCCGCGCGCTGCAGCGCCTTGCGCGAGGCGGGCACCGGGCCCATGCCCATGGTGGCCGGATCGAGCCCCGATGTGCCGTAGGCGGCGATGCGCGCCAGCGGCTTCAGGCCCAGCGCGGCGGCCTTCCTGGCGCTCATCACCACCACGGCGGCGGCGCCGTCGTTGATGCCCGAGGCGTTGCCCGCCGTCACCGTGCCGGCCTTGTCGAAGGCCGGGCGCAGGCCCGCCAGCGCCTCGGCGTTGGTCTTGCGGTTGAGGTATTCGTCCACGTTGAAGAGGATCGGGTCGCCCTTCTTCTGCGGCAGGCTCACGCCGACGATTTCATCGGCGAAGCGGCCCGCGTCCTGCGCGGCAGCGGCCTTCTGCTGGCTGGCCAGGGCCAGCGCGTCCTGCATGTCGCGCGTGATGCCGTACTGCTTGGCCACGTTCTCGGCGGTGATGCCCATGTGGTACTGGTTGTACACGTCCCACAGGCCATCGACGATCATGGTGTCGGTCAGCTTCCAGTCGCCCATGCGCTGGCCGTCGCGCGAGCCATTGAGGATGTGGGGCGACAGGCTCATGTTCTCCTGGCCACCAGCCACCACGATCTCGCTGTCGCCGGTGGCGACGGCCTGGGCTGCGAGCATCACGGCCTTCAGGCCCGAGCCGCACACGGCGTTGATGGTCAGCGCCGGGGTCTCCTTGGCCACGCCGGCCTTCATCAGCGCCTGGCGCGCCGGGTTCTGGCCGCAGCCTGCCGCCAGCACCTGGCCCATGATGACCTCGCCGACCTGGTCCAGCCCGACCTGGGCGCGTGCCAGGGCTTCCTGGATCACGATGGCGCCGAGCGCCGAGGCCGGCGTCTTGGCGAGGGAGCCGCCGAACTTGCCCACGGGCGTGCGAACGGCGGAAACGATGACGATGTCTTCCATGGCAGTCTTTCTAGTTACGACAGGGATGCATGCGCCGCTGCGGCGGCAGCCGCGCGGCGCTGATGAAGAAACGCTCGCGGGAGCAAGGGAATGTCAGGCCTTCTGCTTCACGTAGCGGCCCGGTGCTGGCTCGATGGCCTTGAAGCGCGGCGCCTTGCCATAGGCCTTGGGCGCGGCGATCTGCTTGCCGGCATGGCCCTGCAGCCAGGCGGCCCAGTCGGGCCACCAGCTGCCCTTGTGCTCGGTGGCACCCGCCAGCCATTCGTCCAGCGTCGGCGGCAACTGCCCGTCGGCACGGATCCAGTGGCTGCGCTTGCCCTTGGCGGGCGGGTTGATGACGCCCGCGATGTGGCCAGACGCCCCCATGACGAAGCGCTTGTCGCCCGGCAACGCCTGGGTCGAGGCGTAGGCGGCGGTGATGGGGACGATATGGTCCTCGCGCGAGCCGTAGATGTAGGTCGGCAGATCCACGCGGCCCAGATCGATCTTCTCGCCACACACCGTGAGGGCACCCGGCTGCACCAGCTTGTTTTCCAGGTAGAAGTTGCGCAGGTACCAGGCGTAGTAGGGGCCGGGCAGGTTGGTGCTGTCGCTGTTCCAGTACAGCAGGTCGAACGGCGGCGGCGTCTCGCCCTTGAGGTAGTTGCCCACCACGTAGTTCCACACCAGGTCGTTGGGCCGCAGGAAGCTGAAGGTGGAGGCCAGGTCCTGCCCCTTCATCATCCCGCCCTGCCCCATCTGCATCTCGCGGAAGCGCACGAAGGCCTCGTCGATGAACAGGTCGAGGATGCCGGTGTCGGCGAAATCGATCAGCGTGGTCAGGAAGGTGGCGCTGGCCACCGGCGCCTCGCCGCGCGCCGCCAGCACGGCCAGGGCGTTGGCCAGCATGGTGCCGCCGACGCAGAAGCCCAGGGCGTTGATCTGCTCGGCCCCGGCGATCTGCTGCACCGTGGCGATGGCCGTGAGCACGGCCTCGTCGATGTAGTCGTCCCAGGTCTTGTGGCCCAGCGATGCATCGGGGTTGCGCCAGCTCACCACGAAGGTGCGATGGCCCTGCTCGACCGCATAGCGCACCAGGGAGTTCTCGGGCTGCAGGTCGAGAATGTAGAACTTGTTGATGCACGGCGGCACCATCAGGAAGGGCCGCTCGTACACCTTGGCCGTGAGCGGCTTGTATTCGATGAGCTGGAACAGGTCGTTCTCGAACACCACCGCGCCCTCGGTGGTGGCGACGTTGCGCCCCACCTCGAACAGGCTCTCGTCGGTCATCGACACATGGCCTTGGCGCAGGTCGTGCAGCAGATTGGCAATGCCCTTGGCAATGCTCTCGCCCTGCGTTTCCAGGGCTTTTTTCTGCGCATCGGGATTGAACGCGAGGAAATTGCTCGGCGCCATGGCCGCCATCCATTGCTCGACGCCGAAACGGATGCGCGCGCGGGTTTTTTCGTCCGCCTCGACCGCTTCGGCCAACTGCATCAGCGTGCGCGCATTGAGCAAATAGGCCGCGGCCGAAAATGCCGCGACCGGATTTTGCGCCCAGCCTTCGCCGGAAAACCGCTTGTCCCCCGCCGCCGAAGGGCCCTGCTGCAGCCCCCTTTGCCAGAGGTCGGTGGCTTCCTGCAGGTACTGGGCCTGCAGCGCCTGCAATTTCTCCGGCGCGAGGCGCAGTGGCATGGGGGCCTTGGCATTGCCCAAATCCATTTTCTGGAAAGATTCCAGGGCCTGGGTCCAGCCATTGGCGAACATTTGCTGGAATTGCTGGGCGCCTTCGGCCCAGATTGCTTCAGAATTCATGCCTCGGTCTCTTTGTGTGGAATGCCTTGATGGTTTTCCCATTGTTGCCCAGCGCGAATGGCAAAAGCAACGATTGCATCGCAATCTAGTCGCCCATTTGCCGCTTTTTCACGTTTTCCCATGTACCTCGTCATCATTGCATGGCTGTACGTCACGCTGATGATGGCGCTGGCGGAGGCCACCAGCAGCACCGGCAGCGTGCTGGGCGCCATCGTCACCTTCGTGCTGTACGGGCTGCTGCCCATGGCCATCGTCGCCTACATCCTGGGCACCCCGGGGCGCAAGCGGGCCCTGCAGGCGCGCCGCCAGGCCGAGCAGCAGGCGTGGCAGGCCGCGCAGGCGTCAGGCGATCCAGACGCAGGCGGCGAAGCGCCCGCTGCCGCCGAGGGCGGCACCGTCGCGCCGATGCGAAAAGAACCTTGACGGGTTCGCCACCGTGCACCATGGCGCGCTGCCGTCGTTGCCATGGATGGCGGTAATGCCCAGCGCGGCCAGCCGCCGCCGCGCCAGGGCGGGCAGATCCGCCAGGAACTTGCCCCCGGCCTGCGCGCTGAAATGCGCCTGCGCACCCGGGTCATGGTCGCAGAAGGCCGCACGCACCTCGCCCCCCACCTCGAACGCCTGCGGCCCGATGCACGGCCCCAGCCAGGCGAGCGTGTCGCGCGCTATGGTTTCAGGAGCTGCTGGCGCTTGCCCAGAAAGGGCCAAGGCCGAAAATTCCTTGAAAACGGATTCCAGCACCCCCTGCCCCGCAGCACCCGCCAGGCCACGCCAGCCCGCATGCGCCGCCGCCACCACGCCGCCGCCGCGGTGCGCCAGCAGCACCGGCAGGCAGTCGGCCACCATGATGGTGCACACACGGCCCGGCGCGTTGCTGACGCAGGCATCGGCAGGCGCGCCGTCGGGGGTCGATGCCCCGAGATGCAGGCATTGCACGCCATGCACCTGCCGCAGGAACACCGCGCGCGCGCCAGGGCTTTGCCGCGCCAGGCCCTGCTGCAGGGTCCCGCGGTTGGCCGCGACGGCCCCGGGCGCATCGCCCACGTGGTCGCCCAGGTTCAGGCTGTCGTAGGGCGCGGCGCTGGCGCCGCCAGCGCGCGTGGTGCACAGCGCGTGCACGCCGGCGGGCGCGGGCCAGTCGGGAACGATCCAGCCGGGGTGCATCAGGATTCGCTGTCCGGGCAGGCCGAAGGCTGCGCCCGCTGGAAGGCGGGCAGCTGCATGCACGCGGCATGCACGCCCATCGTCAGCGGCAGGCCGTCCAGGCGCACCTCGAAACGCTGGGCATTGAAGAGCTGCGGCACGAGGCAGCAGTCGGCCAGCGTGGGCGCGTCGCCCCAGCAGTAGCGCGAAGGCGCCAGGCCTTCATGCGCGCGCTCCCCGGCCAGCAGCGCGAGCTGGCGCTCGAAGGCCTCCAGGCCGCCGCGCACCCAATGGTGGTACCAGGCGGTCTTGGCCTCCTCGCTGGCGTGCATGCCGTGCACCAGGTACTTGAGCACGCGCAGGTTATTGAGCGGGTGGATTTCGCAGGCCACCATCTGCGCCAGGCCCCGGACGCGCGCGCGCGCCACGGCGCCAGCGGGCAGCAGCCGGGGAGTCTCGGGGTAGGCTTCCTCCAAGTATTCGATGATGGCCATGGACTGGCCCAGCACATGCCCGTCGCCGGTCTGCAGCTGGGGCACGAGCGCGTCGCCCTGGCGCTGCGCATGCGCGGCCTGCAGGTGCTCCCCTCGCACCAGGTGCACCGGAACGTAGGTGTAATCGAGCCCCTTGAGCTGCAGCGCGATGCGCACGCGGTACGCGGCCGAGGAGCGGAAGTAGCTGTAGAGCCTCATGGCGTACCCTCTTCGAGCTTGGACAGCAGCAGGCTCAGCTGCGCGCGCTCCTCGGGCGCCAGCGGCGCCACCAGGCGCTCCTGGATGCGCGGCGCCGCCAGCGCCATCTCGGCCCCGGCCTGCGCGCCCTCGGGCGTGATCCACAGCAGCTTGCGGCGCCGGTCGCGCGGGTCGCACTCCCGCCGCAGCCAGCCGCGCGCCTCCAGGCGGCCAATGGCCGAGCCGGAGGTGGCGGCGTCGAGCGCCACGTGGGCTGCCAGCGTCACCTGGTCCACCCCCGGCTTGTCCATCAGCGTCATGAGGATGGCGAACTGCACCGGCGTGACGTCGAAGCGCCCCATCTCCTCGGCGAATATCGCCACGGAACGCTGGTGTGCGCGCCGCACCAGATGGCCCGGCGCCTGCCGGAAGTCGTAGCCTCGTGTCATGGCGGCAGTGTAGCCCCAGGGATGCGCTGCACGAAGCGCGGCCTGCGGCGGGCTGTCCACATGGCAAACTGCGGGTTTTTGCCCTGGTGCCGCCATGTCCTACGTGATCGCCCCTCCCCCGCAAGCCAGCGTGCCCGTGCTGGGCACGCCAGACCGCTTTCCGGTGCACCGCATCTACTGCGTCGGCCGCAACTACGCCGAGCACGCCCAGGAAATGGGCTTCACCGGCCGCGAGCCGCCGTTCTTCTTTCTCAAGCCTGCCGATACGGTCGTTCCCGTACCCTCCGGTGCCACCGGCCGGATGCCCTACCCCAGCCTGACGGGCAACCTGCACCATGAGATCGAGCTGGTCGTCGCCATCGGCAAGGGCGGCAAGAACATCAAAGCCGCCGACGCGCACCAGCACATCTACGGCTACGCCGTGGGCCTGGACATGACGCGCCGCGACCTGCAGAACGACATGAAGAAGCAGGGCCGCCCCTGGTGCATCGGCAAGGGCTTCGAGCACAGCGCCCCCATCGGGCCCATCACGCCTGCGGCGCAGGCCGGCGACATCGCCAGCGCCGCGATCTGGCTGCAGGTCAACGGCCAGGAGCGCCAGCACAGCCGCATCGACCGGCTGATCTGGAACATCGGCGAGACGCTGGAGCAGCTCTCCAGCGCCTGGGAGCTGCAGCCGGGCGACCTGGTCTTCACCGGCACGCCCGAAGGCGTGGGCGCCGTACAGCGCGGCGACCTGCTCGAAGGCGGCATCGACGGCCTGGGCAGCCTCCGTTTGCAGATCGTCTGATCACTGCGCCAGGTGCTCGCCCAGCAGGTCGAAGAAGCTGCGATAGAAATGCGGGTCGGAAACCGTCTGCGTGCCGACCTTGACCATGCCGTCGTTGCTGCCCTCCACCGGCAGCGACAGCGAGCCCAATCCACCCACGCCGAGCGAGGCCGAATGGTTGGCCTTGCGCACGGCATGCAGCTCCTGCACCGCCACGGCGAAGACCACGGCCGCGTCGCCCGCCTCGGTGGCGCACACCACGCGCATTTCCAGCGGAACATGGGTTTCGGCGTTGGGCTGGAAGAACTTGCGCCCCGTGACCTGCTCGCCGCTGGCGCTGCCGATCACGTAGCCCTGGCTGAGCAGCGTGCGGCGCGCGGCCTCGCAGGCCAGGGCGGGCGAGGTCTCGTAGAAGCGCGAAAAGCCCGCCGCGGCGCTGAAGGCCTCCGGCTCGAAACGCACCAGCGGCGCCGCCTGGCGCTGGAAGCACCCCGCCACGGCTCCGCACAGGGCCAGCACGGCCATGGCGCGCACCCACCGCACCGGCATTCCCAAAGCCATCACAGCCAACGCTCCTTGCTTCACCGTTTGCAAAACGCAGCATCGTACAACGGCACAATCTACCCATGATGTTCCAACGCACCATCCGGCATTGCCGCACCTGCGGCAGCGCCGTCGCCTACCGCATTCCCGACGACGGCGACACCCGCGAGCGCGCCGTCTGCCCGGCCTGCCACACCATCCACTACGAGAACCCGCTCAACGTGGTGGGCACCGTGCCCGTGCTGGACGGCAAGGTGCTGCTGTGCAAGCGCAACATCGAGCCCCGCAAGGGCAAGTGGACGCTGCCGGCAGGGTTCATGGAGCTGCACGAAACCAGTTCCCAGGGCGCGGCCCGGGAAACCGTGGAAGAAGCCGGCGCCCAGTTCACGCTGGGGCCGCTGTTCTCGCTGCTGAACGTGCCGCGCGTGGGGCAAGTGCACCTGTTCTACCGCGCCACGCTGCTGAGCGACCAGTTCGCGCCGGGCTATGAAACCATGGAGGCGCGCCTGTTCACCGAGGAAGAGGTGCCCTGGGACGAACTGGCCTTCCGCACCGTGCGCGAAACGCTGCTGCGCTACTTCGCCGACCGCCGCGCGGGCCAGTTCGGCGTGCACTGCATCGACATCGAATGACGCGCCGCCCCGCCCTCTCCCTTTCCATTTCTTTTTGCAAAGGCAACACCATGAAGCATCTGACCCGCACCCTCACCCTGGCCGCCGCCATGGCCGCCGCCGGTGCCGCCCAGGCCCAGGTCACCGTCAAGGACGCCTGGGTCCGCGCCACCGTGGCGCAGCAGAAGGCCACCGGCGCCTTCATGCGCCTGGAGTCGGCACAGGACACCAAGCTCGTCGGCGCATCGTCCCCGCTCACCGCCACGGTGGAGGTGCACGAGATGCTGATGCAGGACAACGTGATGAAAATGCGCGAGGTTCCCGCTGTCGAAGTGCCCGCGGGCAAGCCCGTCGATCTGAAGCCGGGCGGCTACCACATCATGCTGCTGAACCTGCAGCAGCAGGTCAAGGCAGGCGACAACATCCCGCTGGCCCTGGTGTTCGAGGACAAGGACGGCCAGCGCACCACGGTCAACGTGCAGGCCCCGGCGCGCGCGCTGAACAGCGCCGCCGCGCCGCGCGACGCACACGGCCATAACCACTAAAAGGGCCGAAAACCCTTGCTGGAAAAGCGCCAGCAGCTATCAAATCAGGAGGACGCCGCGCCGCCCGGCAACTGCCCCTGCAGCAGCGCGCGCAGGCCGTCCTCGTCCAGCACGGGAATACCCAGGGCCTGCGCCTTGTCCAGCTTGCTGCCGGCCTCGGCCCCCGCCACGACGCAATAGGTCTTCTTGCTGACCGAGCCGGCCACCTTGGCGCCCGCGGCTTCGAGCAGGTCCTTGGCCTCGTCGCGGCCCAGGGTGGGCAGCGTGCCGGTCAGCACGATGGTCTTGCCCGCCAGCGGCAGCGTGGCGCCCTCGACGGGCGCGCCCTCCTCCCAGGCCACGCCGCAGGCGCGCAGCTGCGCCACCACCTCGCGGTGGTGCGGCTGGGCGAAGAAGGTGTGGATGCTCTGCGCCACCACGGGGCCCACGTCGTTCACCTGCAGGAGCTGGTCGACGCTGGCATCCATGATGGCGTCGAGCGCGCCGAAGTGGCGCGCCAGGTCCTTGGCCGTGGCCTCGCCCACGTGGCGGATGCCCAGCCCGAACAGGAAGCGCGGCAGCGTGGTGCGCTTGGACTGCTCCAGTGCGTCGAGCACGTTCTGCGCCGACTTCTCCGCCATGCGGTCCAGCCCCGCCAGCGCGGGCAGGCCGAGCCGGAACAGGTCGGGCAGCGTGCGGATCACGTCGCCGTCGATGAGCTGGTCCACCAGCTTCTCGCCCAGGCCCTCGACGTCCATCGCGCGGCGCTGGGCGAAGTGCAGCACCGCCTGCTTGCGCTGCGCGGGGCAGAACAGGCCGCCCGAGCAGCGGTGGTTGACCTCGCCCGGCTCGCGCACCACGGCGCTGCCGCAGATCGGGCACTGCGCGGGCATGCGGAAGTTCGGCACATACGCTTCGCGCGGCGCGGGCACCACGCCCACCACCTCGGGAATCACGTCGCCCGCGCGGCGCACGATCACCTGGTCGCCCACGCGCACCTTCTTGCGGCGCAGCTCGAACAGGTTGTGCAGCGTGGCGTTGGTGACGGTGACACCGCCCACGAACACGGGCGCGAGCCGCGCCACGGGCGTGAGCTTGCCCGTGCGGCCCACCTGCACGTCGATGCCCAGGGCGCGCGTCATCATCTCCTGCGCCGGGTACTTGTGCGCCACGGCCCAGCGCGGCTCGCGCGTCACGAAGCCGAGCTGTTTCTGCAGCGCCAGGCTGTTCACCTTGTAGACCACGCCGTCGATGTCATACGGCAACTGGTCGCGCTGCGCGCCGATGCGCTGGTGGAATGCTATTAGTTCAGGAGCGCCTTGCGCAATACTCGCCTGGGCTGCGACCGGAAAACCCCATGCCTTGAGCTTTTCCAGCACCTCGAAGTGCGTGGCGAATTCCGCCCCCTCCACCTCGCCCAGCCCGTAGGCGAAGAACGACAGCGGCCGCTGCGCGGCGATGCCCGAATCGAGCTGGCGCACGGCACCGGCGGCGGCATTGCGCGGGTTGACGAAGGTCTTGCCGCCCTGCTCGCGCTGGCGCTCGTTGAGCGCGTCGAAGTCCGCGCGGCGCATGTAGACCTCGCCGCGTACCTCCAGCACGGGCGGGGCATCCGCCAGCGCCAGCGGAATCTGCCGGATGGTGCGGATGTTGTGCGTCACGTCCTCGCCCACCTCGCCGTCGCCGCGCGTGGCGGCCTGCACCAGGCGGCCGGCCTCGTAGCGCAGGCTCATCGCCAGGCCGTCGAACTTGGGCTCGGCCACGTATTCGACGGGCGGCTCTTCTGGTGCCAGCTTCAGCTCGCGCCGGATGCGCGCGTCGAACGCTTCGGCGCCCGTGGCCTCGGTGTCGGTTTCGGTGCGGATGGAGAGCATGGGCACGCGGTGGCGCACGGGCGTGAGCCCGTCCATCACCGCGCCGATCACGCGCTGCGTGGGCGAGTCAGGCGTGACCAGGCCGGGGTACGCGCCTTCGAGCGCCTGCAGTTGCTGGAACGCGCGGTCGTACTCGGCGTCGGGCACGCTGGGCGCGTCCTGCACGTAGTACTGGTGCGCCCAGGCGTTGAGCTGGGCACGCAATGCTTCTACTTTCGTAGCTACCAGCGCAGGCGCCGCGGGCGCTGGCGCCGAAAAAAGGTCGGATTGTTCAGCCATGCTCAGTCCCACTGGGCCAGATGCAGCAGCACGCCGCACGGGTCCCACACGTAAGTGACCCAGGCGCCGTAGGGCTCGCGCCGCGGCGCTGCCACCCTGGCGCCGGGAAAGCGCCCCGACGCGGTCAGCGCCGAGATGTCGGCGAAGCATTGCGCGGCATCCTGCACGGCGATGTGCAGCATGCAGTTTTCCGCCCATTCCCGCACGTAGTGGCGCTGCAGGTAGAAGCGCGAACCGCCCAGGTTGAACAGCGCCAGGCGGTCGTCGGCCCATTCGAGCGTGCAGCCGAGGGCGGCGTAGAAGTCCTGGGACAGCGTGAAATCCCGGGCGGGAACGAAGGGGCGCAGCCCCTGGGCCTGCAGGTCGATCATGGCTGGCCGCCTGCTCAGCTGAACAGCCGCCGCGCCAGCGCCGAGCCGGCGGACAGCTCGCGCTGGTCGAGCACGTCGTAGAGCTGCTCCAGGTCGGCGGCGATGGCGTCCATGGCCATGGCGGGCAGCGGGTTGCCGTCCTGGTCGCACAGCACGCCGTCCATGGCCTGGCACAGCGCCGTGGCCACTTCGCGCAGGCGCGCGAAGGGCTGCTCGCCGCGCGGCACCTGGGGCACGTCCAGGCTCAGCGCCAGGTCGCGCACGGCGGCCTGGTCCGGGTCGTCGGACAGGGCGGCGTGCTGGTCGCAGGCCAGGTGCAGCAGCGGCGCCTGGCCGGGGGTGGAGCTGGGCAGCACCAGGCGCCCGGCGATGGGGCCGGGCACGAAGCCCAGGCGCGCGGCGCACTGCTGCACGTAGCCCGGGCTCCAGGCAGCCTGGCGCGCGCGCAGCACGAAGGACAGTTGCGCGTCGTGCTCGCTGGCGAACTGGTCCAGCTCGCGCGCGCGGGCGATCTCGTGCGGCATGTCGGGGAACTCGGGCGCGGCATTCACCGCGTCGCAGAAGGCCTGGGCCTTGCCGACGAATTCGGAGAACTCGATCTGGCTCAGCGCGCCCGTGCGGTTGGCCAGCTGCACCCCGGCCTGGAAGGCCATGTAGCGCTGGCCCGGCTGCGGCGGCTCCCACAGCTTGGTAGTGGCGTTGAAGCCCTCGATGCCGAAGGGCTTGCTGCCCGCGCGGCGCGTGGGCGGCACGGCGGCCAGCGCGGCGTCGCCCGAGACCAGGCTCTCGACCAGCAGCGAGGCCATGGCGTCGATCAGCGGGTCGAGCTGCAGGCGGCGCTCGTGCGCCGGTGCCGGAGCGGGAATGTGCAGCGCATCGTGCGCGTCCACCGTCGGCACGTGCTGCTGCGCCAGCACCTCGGCATCGGCGCCATCCAGGCCCGGCTCGTCCAGCGCCATGGGCGCGGGCGCCACGGCGCCGTCGAACGACGGCTCCTGGCGCAGCGCCGGCTCGGGCGCTAGCGCCGGCGCATGCCCGTCCCGGCCCTCGCGGCCTTCGGGCTGCGCGCGCCGGGGCGTGTTGCGGTGGTTGTTCCAGGCGTTGTAGGCCACGACGACCGCCAGCACGATGCCGCCGATGATGGCCAGGCTGAGTTGCAAGGTACTCATAGGAAGTGGTTCTCTGTAGTGGTGCGGCGCACGCCGGGCCTCATAGCTCCGCCATGGAAAGGGCCGACTCCATGTCCACCGCCACGATGCGCGACACGCCCTGCTCCTGCATGGTCACGCCGATGAGCTGCTGGGCCATTTCCATGGCGATCTTGTTGTGGCTGATGAACAGGAACTGCGTGCCGCGGCTCATGGCCGACACCAGCTTGGCGTAGCGCTCGGTATTGGCGTCGTCCAGCGGCGCGTCCACCTCGTCGAGCAGGCAGAACGGCGCCGGGTTGAGCTGGAAGATGGCGAACACCAGCGCGATGGCGGTGAGCGCCTTCTCGCCGCCCGAGAGCAGGTGGATGGTCTGGTTCTTCTTGCCCGGCGGCTGGGCCATGACCTGCACGCCGGCGTCGAGGATTTCGTCGCCCGTCATGATGAGCCGCGCCTGCCCGCCGCCGAACAGTTCGGGGAACATGCGGCCGAAGTGGCCGTTGACGGTCTCGAAGGTGCCCGAGAGCAGCTCGCGCGTCTCGGCGTCGATCTTCTGGATCGCCGCCTCCAGCGTGTTCATGGCCAGCGTCAGGTCTTCGGTCTGCGCGTCGAGGAAGGTCTTGCGCTCGCGCGCCAGCGTGAGTTCGTCGAGCGCCGCGAGGTTGACGGCGCCCAGCGCCTGGATCTCGCGGTGCAGCCGGTCGATCTCGCCCTGCAGGCCGTGCAGGCGCACGTTGCCCTCGGCGATGGACTGCGCCACTGCCGCCAGGTCGGCCTGCGCGTCGGCCAGCAACTGGCTGTATTGCTCCAGGCCCAGGCGCGCGGCCTGCTCCTTGAGCTGGAATTCGGTGATGCGCTGGCGCAGCGGGTCCAGCGTGCGCTCGGCCTGCATGCGCCGTTCGTCGCTGGCGCGCAGCTGCGCCGTCAGGCCGTCGTACTGGCTGCGGCATTCGCCCAGCGCCTTCTCGCGCGCCAGCTTCAGCGCCAGCGCATCTTCCAGGCCGCCCTGCGCGGCGGCCGCGGACAGGCGCGACTGCTCCTCGCGCGCGCGCTGCTCTTCGTCCTGCAGGGCGCGCGCCTGCTGCTGCGCCGTCTCGATGGTGCGCGACAGCTCGGCGCGGCGCGCCTGCAGGCTGCGCTGCGAGAACGTGGCCTCCTGCGCCTGGCGCTCCAGCGCGCGCTGCTGCTCGCGGCATTCGCCGAGCCGGCGCTCGGACTCGATCACGGCATCGCCCAATTGCGCCTCGTGCTCCTGGCTGTCGGCGAGCTGCATGTCGAGTTCCTCGAAGCGCGCCTCGGCGGCCACGCTGCGCTCCTGCAGGTCGTCGAGCTGCGCCGTGACTTCGGCCAGGTCGCCGTCGATCTGCTGGCTGCGCACGCGCATCTGCTCGGCCTGCTGCGCCAGGCGCAGGGTTTCGACCTGCAGGGCGTGCGCCTGGGCCTGGGCCTCGCTGGCCTCGCGGCGCGCGGCCACCAGGCGCTGCGCGGCGTCGGCGTACTGGCTCTCGGCGCGCACCAGCGCAGTGCGCGCCTCGTCGCAGATCAGCGCCTGGGCGCGCAGCTCCTTGTCCAGGTGCTCGATCTCCTGCGCGCGCGCCAGCAGCCCGGCCTGCTCGGAGTCCTGCGCGTAGAAGCCCACGCTGTGCGGCCCGACGGCGTGGCCGCTGGGCACGTAGATGGTTTCGCCCGGCTGCAGGCTGGCGCGCTGGGCCAGCGCTTCGTCCAGCGTGGCGGCGGTGTAGCAGCCGTGCAGCCACTGCACCAGCAGCGCGCGCAGGCCGCCGTCGTTCACGCGCAGCAGGGCCGACAGGCGTTGCAAAGATGCGGGCGGTTCGGCGGCGCCGTCGCCGGGCGGCAGGCTGTAGAAGGCCAGGCGCGCGGGCGGCGCGCCGTGCCCGCCGCTGCCGAGAAAGCCGCGCACGCTCTCCAGCCGCCCGACTTCGAGCGCGCCCATGCGCTCGCGCAGCGCGGCTTCGAGCGCGTTCTCCCAGCCCTGCTCGACGTGGATGCGGCTCCACAGGCCCGGCAGCCCGTCCAGCCCGTGCTGCGCCAGCCAGGGCTGGAGCTTGCCGGAGACCTTCACTTTTTCCTGCAGCGCCTTCAGCGCCTCCATGCGCGCCGACAGGTCGGCCTGGCGCGCGCTCTCCTGGTTCACGGCCTGCTGGCGCGCGCGGCGGTCCTCGTCGAGCTGGGGCACGGATTCCTGCAGCTCGAACAGCACGGCCTCGGCCATTTCTGCGCCTTCCTGCGCGCTGGCAAGCTGCTCCTGCAGATCGGCCAGGCGGGCCTCGTCGGGCACGGCCAGGGCGCTGCGGTCGGCGCGCAGGCGCTCGTGGCGCGCCTCCTGCTGGCGGCGCTGCTCGTCGATGCTGCGCTGCTCGGCGGCCAGCACCTGGATCTGCTGCTGCACTTGCACCACGGCGGCGCGCTGCGCAGCGGCGCGCGACTGCGCCTGGCGCAGCGCGTCCTCCAGGTCGGGCAGGCGCGCGGCCTGCTCCTCCACCTGCGCGGCGAGGATCTCGGCCTGCTCTTCGGCGTCCATGCCCGCGCCTTCGAGGTTTTCCATCTCGGCGGCGGCTTCCTCGCGGCGCGTGGCCCACTGCGCGGCCTGCTCGGCCAGTTGTGCCAGGCGCTGCTCCACGCGTTGGCGGCCTTCGACCACGTAGCGGATCTCGGCTTCGAGCTTGCCGACCTCGGCCGTGGCCTCGTAGAGCTGGCCCTGGGCCTGGTTCACGGCGTCGCCCGCGGCGTAGTGGGCCTGGCGGATGGCCTCCAGGTCGGCCTCGACGTGGCGCAGCTCGGCCATGCGCGCTTCCAGGTCGTTCACGGCCTGCAGGCCCTCGGTGCGCACGCGGTTCTGTTCCTCCTCGGCATCGGCGCGCTTGAGGAACCAGAGCTGGTGCTGCTTGAGCGTCACGTCCTGCTGCAGGCCGTGGTAGCGCGCGGCCACCTCGGCCTGTTTTTCGAGCCGCTCCAGGTTGGCGTTCAGCTCGCGCAGGATGTCTTCGACGCGCGTGAGGTTCTCGCGCGTGTCGGACAGGCGGTTTTCCGTCTCGCGGCGGCGCTCCTTGTACTTGGAGACGCCGGCCGCTTCCTCCAGGAACAGGCGCAGTTCCTCGGGGCGGCTTTCGATGATGCGGCTGATGGTGCCCTGGCCGATGATGGCGTAGGCGCGTGGGCCCAGGCCGGTGCCCAGGAACACGTCCTGCACGTCGCGGCGGCGCACCGGCTGGTTGTTGATGTAGTAGCTGCTGTTGCCGTCGCGCGTGAGCACGCGCTTGACGGCGATCTCGCCGAACTGGCTCCACTGCCCGCCCGCGCGGTGGTCGCTGTTGTCGAACGTGAGCTCCACGCTGGCGCGGCTGGCGGGCTTGCGGCTGGTGGTGCCGTTGAAGATCACGTCCTGCATGCTCTCGCCGCGCAGCTCGCTGGCCTTGCTCTCGCCCAGAACCCAACGCACGGCGTCCATGATGTTGGACTTGCCGCAGCCGTTCGGCCCCACCACGCCCACCAGCTGCCCGGGCAGCATGAAGTTGGTGGGCTCGGCGAAGGACTTGAAGCCGGAGAGCTTGATGGACTGGAGACGCACGGGGCAGGTAGGGGTGGAGGAGGCGCGTGGTCGGGAAAGCCCTGAATCATACCGTGACCGCCCTGCGCGCACCGGCCCGGCGCGGGTTTTGACATTCAGGTAAAAATCCGGCTCCAGCCCTTTGCAGGCAAGCGCTGGCAGCTATGCTTTCAGGAGTTTCGGCCGCCGGCCTGCTGGCGCAGTACCAGCGCCTCGAACTCCGCCACGGGCACGGGGCGGCTCAGCAGGTAGCCCTGCCAGGCGTGGCAGTCGCTGCGCGCGAGGAATTCGCGCTGCGCCTCGGTCTCCACGCCCTCGGCAATGACGTGCAGGCCCAGGCTGGTGCCCAGCGCGACGATGGTGCGGGCGATGGTGGCGTCGTTGGGGTCGGTGAGCACGTCGCGCACGAAGCCCTGGTCGATCTTGAGCTGGTCCAGCGGCAGGCGCTTGAGGTACGACAGCGACGAGTAGCCGGTGCCGAAGTCGTCGAGCGAGAAGCCCACGCCGTAGCCCTTGAGCTGCGCCATCTTGGCGATGGTGTCCTCCACGTCCTGCAGCAGCAGCCCCTCGGTCAGCTCCAGCTTGAGGTGGCGCGCATCAGCGCCCGAGCCCGCCAGCGCCGCCAGCACCTGCGACACGAACGCCGCCTGGTGGAACTGGCGCGGGCTGACGTTGACGGCCAGCGTCAGGTGCGCCAGCGCGGGCTGGCGCGCCCAGGCGGCGAGCTGGCGGCAGGCCGCCTGCAGCACCCATTCGCCCAGCGGCAGGATCAGGCCGGTTTCCTCGGCCAGCGGCACGAAGGCGGCGGGCGAGACGAAGCCGTCGCGCGGGTGGCGCCAGCGCAGCAGGCACTCGCAGCCGGTGATGCGGCCACGGTCCATCTGCGCCTGGTAGAACAGCTCGAACTGGCCCTGCTCCAGGCCCGCGCGCATGTCCAGCTCCAGCGCGGCGCGGGCGTGCACCACGGCCTGGATGCGCGGGTCGTAGAACTGCAGCGTGTCGCGTCCGGCGGCCTTGGCCTGGTACATGGCGACGTCGGCGCGCTTGAGCAGGTCGTCCACGCTCTCGCCCAGCCCGCGGAAGATGGCCGCGCCCATGCTCACGCTGGCGTGCCAGGGCTCGCCGCCGAGCATGTAGGGCGCGCGCAGCGCCGCCTGGATGCGCTGCGCCACCTCCTGCGCCTGCACGGCGGCGTCGGCGGCGTTGTCCGCCAGCGACTCCAGCACCACCACGAATTCATCGTCGCCGTGGCGTGCCACGGTGTGTTCCTCGTGCGTGCAGGCGCGCAGGCGCTCGGCCACCTGGCGCAGCAGCATGTCGCCCCAGTCGTGGCCGCGCGTTTCGTTGATGGTCTTGAAATGGTCCAGGTCGAGCATCAGCAGCGCGCCGCTGCGCCCCGACTGCGCGCTCGTCGCCATGGCCTGGCGCACCTGGTCGAGCAGCATGCGCCGGTTGGGCAGGCCGGTCAGGGGGTCGTAGTAGGCCAGGTAGGTGGCCTCTTCCTCGGCGGCCTTGCGCTCGCTCAGGTCCTCGAAGAACACCAGATGGTCCGGCCCGAGCAGCACGCCCGAGATGTCCACCGTGCGGCACTGCCCGTCGCGGCAGGTGATGTCGTACTCGCCCGCGCGGATGCAGCCGTCGCCCTGGCGCGCGGTGTCGCACAGCGCGTCCCAGTGGCGGCGCGTGCGCTCGCGCACCTGCGCGTCGGGGTAGGCGCGCTCCCACCAGCGCTGCGTGCCGCCCACGTCCTGCTCGGTGTAGCCGGTGATCTGCACGAAGCTGCGGTTGCGGAACACGATGCGCTCGCCCCCCTGCACCAGCAGCACGCCCACGGGCAGGTGGTCGAGGATGTTGCGCAGGTTGCGCTCGCTCTCGCGCAGCTGGTCCTGCATGCGGCGGCGCCCGGTGATGTCCTGGATCACGCTGACGTTGTAGACCGGCGCCTCGCCGGGCCGCCAGATGGGCGAGACGGTGAGATCGACCCAGACCGTGTCGCCGCCCTTGCGCAGCAGGCGCTTTTCCATGTGGAAGGCGGTGATGTCGCCCGCCTTCAGGCGCGCGAGCTGCGCCAGGTTGGCGGCGTGGTCGTCGGGGTGGGACAGGCTGTGCACGTCGCGCTGCAGCAGTTCCTCGGCGCTGTAGCCGACGATGTCGCAGTAGCGCTGGTTCACGCGCAGGATCTGGCCCGTGTCCACGCGCGTGAGCGACACGCCCACCGCCGCCTGGTTGAACACCGCGCGAAAGCGCTGTTCGCTCTGCTCCAGGGCCTCGTTGGAGGATTGCGCCTCGCCCAGCGCCAGCGCGCGCTGGCGCACCAGCAGGCTGGCCAGCACGGCCAGCAGCAGCGTCAGCGCCACGCCCGCGCTGCCCATCCACCAGGGCAACTGGCGCTCCACGCCCGAGAGCATCGAGCGCGTGGGCACGAAGGTCAGGCGCCAGCGCCGGTCATGCACCTGCAGCACGCGCAGCTCGCGCGCGGCCGAGGCCTCGGGCCAGGCGCCGAACTGGCCCAGCAGCGCCAGCGCGGGCGCGGCGCTGCCGGCCACGCTGCCCACGTCTTCGAGCCGCAGCGCCACGCCGTTGAAGAAGCCCGCCGACGCAATGGCATCGAGCATGGCGCTGACCCGCACGGAAACACCCACCGAGCCGACGAAGCCCGCGCCCGCATCCGCCGCGAAGAGGGGCTGGCGCAGGATGAAGCCCAGGCGCTGCTCCTTCTCCTGCAGCAGCTCGAACGGCGCCGACACCGTGGCCTGCCCCGTGGCCCGCCCTGCCACCACGGCCGCCAGATTGGCGGGCTGCGAGCCGATGTCCAGCCCCCAGATGCGCTCGTTGCCCTCCCAGGGCCAGAGGTATTCGATGACGTAGTGGTCCGGGCCGTCCGTGAGCCGGTGCAGTATCTCCTGCTGGGCGCGCTCGCCCGTGCGTCCCTGGGCGCGCAGGCGCTGCGCGAACGCGGGCAGCCCTTGCGTGGGCACCCAGCGGGAGAAGTTGAGGTTGCGGATCTCGGGGTAGCGCTGGCGTATCGCACGCTCGGCTGCCACGCGCTCGAAATCCCGGTAGCCCAGGCCCGGGTTCACCAGGAACAGGTCGCGCATGCCCGAGACGATCTCGGTATAGGCGACGATGCGCTGCTCGATGGCGTTGGCCGACGAGCGCACCTCCTCGGTGAAGCGCACGCTGGCGATGGCCTCGCTGGCGCTGCGCTGCTGCTGCACCAGCGCATGGGTCAGCGCCAGGCCCACCAGCGCCACCACGATGCCCGGTATCCAGGATCTGAATGCAGAAGATGCCGTCGCGCCCATGCCGTGAACCACTCCCCGGTTGGTCTTCGTCCTTGCTGTCGCCTTGGTACTGGGAACCGAGAATAGCGTGCTTCGCGCCGCAGCGCGTGGGTAGCTACCCTGCCATCAGGCCGCCGCGCGCTGGCGCATCACCCGGTACGCCACAGCCAGAAGCACGAACCATGCCGGCGTGGCCAGCAGCGCCTGGCGCGTGTCGGACTCCAGCGTCAGCAGCACCAGGATGCCTGCGAAGAACGCCAGGCAGGCCCAGCACATGGCCACGCCGCCGGGCATCTTGTAGCGCGACGCCGCATGCAGCACCGGGCGCTGGCGGCGGTAGGCGATGTACGACAGCAGGATCAGCGACCACACGAACATGAACAGGATGGCCGACACCGTGGTGACCAGCGTAAAGGCCTGCACCAGATCGGGGATCACCCACATCAGGAACGCCCCGCCCAGCAGGCAGGCGCACGAGAAGAGCAGCCCGCGCGAGGGCACGCTGGCGCGCGAGAGCTGGTGGAAGGCGCGCGGCGCGTCGCCCTTGAGCGCCAGGCCGTAGAGCATGCGGCTGGTGGAAAAGACCCCGCTGTTGGCCGAAGAGGCCGCCGAGGTCAGCACCACGAAGTTGATGATGCCCGCCGCCGCCGGCAGCCCGGCGAGCACGAACAGCTCGACGAACGGGCTCTTGTGCGGCACCACGTCGCGCCAGGGCGTGACGGCCATGATGGCCAGCAGCGCGCACACGTAGAACACGATGATGCGCACCGGAATGGAATTGATGGCGCGCGGCAGCGTGCGCTCGGGGTCCTTGGCCTCGGCGGCGGTGGTACCCACCAGCTCGATGCCGACGAAGGCGAACACCGCGATCTGGAACCCGGCGAAGAAGCCCATGGCCCCGTGCGGGAACATGCCGCCGTCGTTCCACAGGTTGGCCAGGCTGGCCTGGCGCCCCGTGGGCGCCGTGAAGCCCGTGGCCACCATGTACACGCCCGTGCCCACCAGCGTGACGATGGCGACGATCTTGATCATGGCGAACCAGAACTCGATCTCGCCGAACAGCTTCACCGTGAGCAGGTTCAGCGCCAGCAGCAGGCCGACGCAGGCGATGGCCGGCGCCCATTGCGGCACGCCGGGAAACCAGAACTGCGCGTAGGCCGAGATGGCGATCACGTCGGCGATGCCGGTGATGATCCAGCAGAACCAGTAGGTCCAGCCGGTGAAGAAACCGGCCCAGGGGCCGAGCAGGTCGTCGGAGAAGTCGATGAACGAGCGGTACTGCAGGTTCGACAGCAGCAGCTCGCCCATGGCGCGCATCACGAAGAACAGCATCACGCCGATGATGGCGTAGACGAACACGATGGACGGCCCGGCCAGGCTGATGGTCTTGCCCGAGCCCATGAACAGGCCCGTGCCGATGGCGCCGCCGATGGCGATGAGCTGGATGTGGCGGTTGGTGAGGTTGCGCTGCAGGTCGTCTTGGCCGTGCGTGCGCCTTGCGTCGGAGGGGACCTTGTGGGTCATGGCAAAGGCTCTCGTGGATGGGAATGAACAGGCGCCCGTTCCTGGCGGCGCCTTTGTCTCAACCAGACCAAGGAACCGGGGCCGCACAGCAGCCCCGCAGCGAACACCGACGAAACGAGCAAGGGAGTGAGCATAAACCAGGGAAAACCCTGAAATCCCAACCAGGAAGACGCCACCCGGCACACATCAAGAAAACAGGCCAAATCGGCCTCAACCCCTTTCCTAGAAAGCGCTGGCAGCTATGAAAATTCAAGCATCCCCTGCCAAGACCGCATGGCAAAGGCGTGTGTGAATACCGCCGCCATCACACCACCGGCTCGCAGCGCACCTCGGTCTTCACCGAGTTGGCGATGAAGCACTCCGCGTGCGCCTCGTGGTGCATGGCGTGCAGCTGCTCCGGCGTGGGCTGCGCGCCGCCGAAGCGCACCTCGGGCCGCAGCGTGACCAGCGTCATCGCCATGCGGCCCTGCGCGTCGCGCGCCATCACGCCTTCGGCGGCGTCGCGGTAGCGGTCCACGCACCACCCCTGGCGCGCGGCGATGGAGAGGAACCACAGCATGTGGCAGCTCGACAGCGCGGCGACGAAGGCCTCCTCGGGATCCACTGCCGCAGCGTCCGACCAGGGCAGCGGCACCACGTGCGGGGACGAGGAGCCGGGCAGCTCCGCCCCGCCGTCGAAGCGCAGCAGGTGGCGGCGGCTGTAGCGGTTCTTCAGGAAGTCCTCGGGCGGCGCGGTGCGCTCCCAGAGGGTTTCGGCGTGGTAGGTGGCCATGGCGCGTCCTTGAAGTGAAAAATGCCTCCGGCGCTTGCCGGTCAAGCGCAGGCAGCTATCAAATTCTAGGCATTGCGCTGCCCCAGCCAGATGCCGCCCAGCACCAGCGCCACGCCGGCGATCTGCGGCCCGGCGAGCGTCTGGCCCAGGAAGGCCCATCCGAGCAGGATGGCCGTGACCGGGCTCAGGAACCCCAGCGACGCCACCACGCCCGGCTCCAGCCGCGCGATGCCGCGGAACCACAGCACATAGGTCAGCGCCGCGCCCACCAGGCCCAGCCACGCCAGCCCCAGCAGGTGGCCCGCCGTGGGCGCAGGCCAGTGGGGGCCGACCAGCAGCGCGACCGGCACCAGCAGCAGGCCGCCCGCCGTGAGCTGCCATGCGGTGAAGGTGCGCAGTGGCACGGGCGGGCGCCATTTGCGCGTGAGCACCGTGCCGCAGGCCATGGAGACTGCGCCGGCCAGGCCCGCCGCGATGCCCGTGGCGTCCAGCGCCGCGCCGGGCGTGAGCACCAGCAGCGCCACGCCCGCGAGGCCGGCCAGCGCCCCGAGCACCGCCGCCGGCCGTACTGCGCTGCCCAGCACCGCCACCGCCAGGAAGACCACCACCAGCGGCTGCACCGCGCCCACGGTGGCCGCGGCCCCGCCCGGCAGCCGGTAGGCCGAGACGAACAGCAGGCTCCAGAACACCGAGAAATTGAGCGCGCCCAGGATGAACACGCGCAGCCACCAGATGCCCTGCGGCAGCCGCCGCGCGGCCAGGAGCAGCAGCAGGCCCGCGGGCAAGGCGCGCAGCAGGGCCACCGTCATCGGCGGCACCTGCGGCAGCAGCGCGGTGGTGACGATGTAGGTGCTGCCCCAGATGGCGGGGGCCAGCGCGGTCAGCAGCAGGTCGCGGGTGCGTGTGGTCATTGGAAAACCTCCGTGCTGCGCACTGCGGTGCGGGCCCCCTTCGGGGGCGGGGTGTGTCGTCGTCATGGCGTGACTGTAGGTAATTCACCATTAATTGATAATTGTCGAATATCGAAAGAAACTATTCACCAACAGATGGGAATTCCATGGACCGCCTGACCGCCCTGCAGGTCTTTCGCCGCGTGGCCGAGCGCGGCAGCTTCGCCGATGCGGGCCGCAGCCTGGGCCTGTCGCCCGCCGCCATCAGCAAGAACATCGCCGAGCTGGAAGCCCACGTGGGCGCGCGCCTGATCCACCGCACCACGCGGCGCATGGCGCTGACGGAGGAAGGCCGCCTGTACCTGGAGCACGTGACGCGCGCGCTGGACGCGCTGGCCGAGGCGGACACGGCGCTGTGCCCGATCAAGGCGGCGCCCAGCGGCCTCCTCAAGGTGAGCGCGCCGATGACGGTCACGCTGACGCGGCTGTCCGCCGCCATCCCCGCCTTCCTGGAACGCCACCCGGGCCTGCGGCTGGATTTGCAACTGGACGACCGGCGCGTGGACATCGTGCGCGAGGGCTTCGACCTGGCCATTCGCGGCAGCGACCGGCTGGAGGATTCGTCGCTGGTCGCCCGCCCGCTAGCCACCATGCCGCACGTGCTGTGCGCCGCGCCGGCGTATTTCGCGCGGCGCGGCCATCCCGCCGTGCCGGCCGACCTGAATGCGCTGGACTGCGTGCGCTTCAACCTGTCGGGCCATGCGGACGTGTGGGAGTTCCACCAGGGCGGCCGCACCGAGCGGGTGGCAGTAGATGCGCGGTATTCGGTGTCGTCGAGCCTGGCCGTGCGCGATGCGCTGCGCGCCGGGTTCGGCGTCAGCCTGATCCCGCGCCCCTACGTGGAGGACGACCTGCGCACCGGCCGGCTGCAGGCCGCGCTGGAGGACTGGCGCACGGTGGAGACCACGCTCTACGCGGTCTACCCATCGCGGCTCTACGTGGCGCCCAAGCTGCGCGCGCTGCTGGATTTTCTGGTCGAGGAATTTGCCTGAATCACGCCCCGCCGGCGGAACGGCGCGCGGCCAGCAGGCCGGCACCGGCGGCGCCCAGCAGCGCGGCGCACACGCGGTTGAACCACTGGCGCCGCCGGGGCGCGGCGAACCAGCGGCGCAGGTGGCTGCCGATGGCGGCGTAGGCCGCGATCGCCACCCACTCCAGCAGCAGGAACCACGCGCCCAGCTCGGCAAACTGCGCCATGGCGGGCGCCGTGGCGTCGATGAACTGCGGCAGGAAGGCCGTGAAGATCAGGATCGCCTTGGGGTTGCCCGCCGCCACCCAGAACTCCTGCCGCGCCAGGCCCCAGCGCGTGCGGCGGCAGGCCACGGGCGCCTCGGCCTCGGCGGGCGGCGCGCGCCACAGTTGCAGCGCGAGATAGAACAGGTACAGCGCGCCCGCCACCTTGATGGCCAGGAACAGCGCCCCGGACGCCTGCAGCACCACCGCCAGCCCGGTGGCCGCAATGGCGATCATCGCGGCGAAGGCCAGCAGCCGCCCTGCCCCGGCCAGGCAGGCCACGCCAAAGCCATGGCGCGTGGCGTTCGATACCGACAGCAGGTTGTTCGGCCCCGGCGCCATGTTCAGGGCGAAGCAGGCGGGCAGGAAAAGCAGCAGGGTTTCGGTTTTCATCGCCGTGGGCGTCTCCAAAACCGTGCACTGTAATGGAGGCGATGCCCTCACCCCGGCATCAGCCGCCCCGCCTCCTGCTGCCCCACTTCCTTCAGGAACCCCCACACGGCCTGCATGCGCGCCAGGTGCTTGGCCTCGCCGGGCATGCTCATCCAGAAAGTGCGGGTGAAGCGCGCCTCCTGCGGCAGCACGCGCGCCAGGATGGGGTCGCGGTCGGCCAGGAAGGCGGGCAGCACCGCCAGGCCCGCGCCCGCGCGCACGGCCTCGTACTGGGCGCTCACGCTGGTGCTGCGCAGCGCGAAGCGCTCGGGCGGGTAGAGCTGGTCGATGAACTGCAGCTCCTTGGTGAACAGCAGATCGTCCACGTAGCTGATGAAGTCATGGTGGCGCAGGTCCTCGCGGCGCGTGACCAGGGGGCGGCGCGCCAGGTACTCGCGCTGGCCGTACAGGTGCAGGCTGTAGTCGGCCAGCTTGGTGACGATGACCGCGCCGCGCTTGGGCCGCTCCAGCGAGATGACGATGTCCGCCTCGCGCCGTGACAGGTGCAGCAGGCGCGGCAGCGCCAGCAGGTCGATGGACAGCTGTGGATAGCGCTGCGTGAGCTGCGCCAGGTGCTGCGCCAGGATCAGCGTGCCGAAGCCCTCGGTCACGCCCACGCGCACCAGGCCCGAGGGGCCGCTGCCCGGCACGGGCGTGGCGCGCTCCACGCCGAGCGCGGCGGCCTCCATGGCCTCGACGACGGGCAGCAGGTGGCGGCCCGCCTCGGTCAGGCGGTGGCCCGCGGCCTCGCGCGCGAACAGCGGGGTGCCGAGCTGCTTTTCCAGCGCCTGGATGCGCCGCGCCACGGTGGTGTGCTCTACGCCCAGGCGGCGCGCGGCGGCTGCCAGGGTGCTGGCGCGGGCGAGTTCAAGAAAGTAGCGCAGGTGGTCCCAGTCCATGCATGCCTTTTTGTGCAAATTTGCAAAGCCAAGGTGCAAGTTTAGCTATTGCATGATGAATTTCGCACACATACCATGGACGCCGATCGTTTCAACCCCCTACCAAGGAGACACGCACCATGGGCGCACCCATTCCTACCGTCAAGCTGCTGATCAACGGCCAGTTCGTCGAATCCCAGACCACCCAGTGGCGCGACGTGGTCAACCCCGCCACGCAGGAAGTGCTGGCGCGCGTGCCCTTCGCCACGCCCGATGAGATCAACGCCGCCGTGGCGAATGCCAAGGAAGCCTTCAAGACCTGGAAGAAGACGCCCATCGGCGCGCGCGCGCGCATCTTCCTGAAGCTGCAGCAGCTCATCCGCGAGAACATGAAGGAACTGGCCGCGCTGCTGACCGCCGAGCAGGGCAAGACCCTGCCCGACGCCGAGGGCGACGTGTTCCGCGGCCTGGAGGTGGTGGAGCACGCCAGCGCCATCGGCAACCTGCAGCTCGGCGAGCTGGCCAACAACGTGGCCAACGGTGTCGACACCTACACCGTGCTGCAGCCGCTGGGCGTGTGCGCGGGCATCACGCCGTTCAACTTCCCGGCCATGATTCCGCTGTGGATGTTCCCCATGGCCATCGCCACGGGCAACACCTTCGTGCTCAAGCCCTCGGAGCAGGACCCCATCGTCACCATGCGCCTGTGTGAACTGGCGCTGGAAGCCGGCGTGCCCCCGGGCGTGCTGAACGTGATCCACGGCGGCGAGGACGCCGTGAACGCCATCTGCGACCACCCGGACATCAAGGCCATCAGCTTCGTTGGCTCCACCCGCGTGGGCACGCACGTGTACAACCGCGCCAGCCTCAACGGCAAGCGCGTGCAGTGCATGATGGGCGCGAAGAACCACGCCATCGTGCTGCCCGACGCGAACAAGGAGCAGACGCTCAACGCCATCGCCGGCGCCTCCTTCGGCGCAGCGGGCCAGCGCTGCATGGCGCTGCCGGTGGTGATGCTGGTGGGCGAGGCGCAGCAGTGGCTGCCCGACCTGGTGGCCAAGGCCCAGTCGCTGAAGGTCAGCGGCGGCACCGAGCCCGGCACCGACGTGGGCCCGGTGATCTCGTGCGCCGCGCTGTCGCGCATCGAGGGCCTGATCGAGCGCGGCGTGGCCGAGGGCGCCACGCTGGCGCTGGACGGCCGCAAGCCCAGCGTGCCCGGCTATGAGAAGGGCAACTTCGTCGGCCCGACGATCTTCAGCGACGTCAAGCCCGGCATGAGCATCTACGACCAGGAAATCTTCGGCCCCGTGCTGTGCGTGGTCGGCGCCGCCACGCTGGACGAAGCCATCGAATTCATCAACGCCAATCCCAACGGCAACGGCACCGCCGTGTTCACGCAGTCGGGCGCGGCGGCGCGCAAGTTCCAGGAAGAGATCGACGTCGGCCAGGTCGGCATCAACGTGCCCGTGCCGGTGCCCGTGCCGCTGTTCTCGTTCACCGGCAGCCGCGCCTCCAAGCTCGGCGACCTGGGTCCCTACGGCAAGCAGGTGGTGCTGTTCTACACGCAGACCAAGACGGTGACGGCGCGCTGGTTCGACGACAGCACCGCCAGCCATGGCGTCAACACCACCATCAGCCTGAAGTAAGGCGCCCTGCTGGCCTGCCGCACGGAGGCCAGCCTTTTTTGAACAAATATGCTTCCAGCCCTTGCCCAGCAAGCGCTGGAAGCTATCAAAACAAAAGCAGGAGACACCGCCCGTGGACTTTGAACTGACCGAAGACCAGCGCGCCTTTGCCGACACGGCGCGCCAATTCGCCCAGGCGGAGCTGGCCCCCCACGCCGCCGAGTGGGACGCCCAGGGCACCTTCCCGCGCGAGGCTATTCGCCGTGCCGGCGAGCTGGGCTTTTGCGGCCTGTACGCGCCCGAGAATGCCGGCGGCCTGGCCCTGCCCCGGCTCGACGCCACGCTGGTGTTCGAGGAACTGGCTGCCGTCGATCCCAGCACCACCGCCTTCATCACCATCCACAACATGGCGACCTGGATGCTCGGCACCTGGGCCACCGATGAAGTGCGCGCCGAATGGGGTGAGCAACTCACTAGCGGGCAGAAGCTGGCCAGCTACTGCCTGACCGAGCCCGGCAGCGGCTCCGACGCCGCCTCCATCAAGACCCGCGCCGAACAGGCCGGGCACGAATACGTGATCAACGGCAGCAAGGCCTTCATCAGCGGCGCGGGCAGTACCGACGTGCTGGTGCTGATGGCGCGCACGGGCGACGCCCAGTCGGGCGCGGGCGGCATCAGCGCCTTCGCCGTGCCGGCGAACCTGCCCGGCATCCACTACGGCAAGAAGGAAGAAAAAATGGGCTGGAACAGCCAGCCCACGCGCCAGATCAGTTTCGACAACGTACGCATTCCCGCCAGCCACCTGCTGGGCCGCGAAGGCGAGGGCTTCAAGATCGCCATGAAGGGCCTGGACGGCGGGCGCATCAACATCGCCACCTGCTCGGTCGGCGCTGCGCAAGGCGCGCTCGGCCACGCGCAGCGCTACATGCACGAGCGCAAGCAGTTCGGCAAGGCGCTGGCGAGCTTCCAGGCGCTGCAGTTCAAGCTGGCCGATATGGCGACCGAACTCGTCGCCGCACGCCAGATGGTGCGCCTGGCCGCCAGCAAGCTGGACGCTGGTGCCCCCGACGCCAGCACCTACTGCGCCATGGCCAAGCGCTTCGCCACCGACGCGGGCTTCACCGTGGTCAACGAGGCGCTGCAGTTGCACGGCGGCTACGGCTACATCCGCGAATACCCGCTGGAGCGCCTGCTGCGCGACGCGCGCGTGCACCAGATCCTCGAAGGCACGAACGAGATCATGCGCGTCATCATCGGGCGGCGCATGCTCGACGGCGATGCGCCGGACGTGATCCGCTAAAGCATCACCCTGGCCCACCCCATGCAGCATCTCTTTACCGAGACCCGCTTCACGCACTGCCCCGGGTGTGGCAGCGATGCGCTGGAGGCGTTGGCACTGCAGTTGGGTGCCGAGCCACCCACCGGCCCGTTCCAGCCCACCGGACACCCCCTGAAGTGGCTACGCGCCACCCACGGGATCGCGCTGCGCGGCAACCAGTTTCAGATGTGCCGGGCGTGCGGCATGGTGTTTCGCCAGGACGACCCCAGCACCTTGAACGATTTTTTGGCCCGTTACGCCAAGGACTGACATGCCCGCCCGCCTCCTGGCCAGTGAAACCCTGCAGCTCATCGCCGCCGTGCAAGACGCACTGGCAGAGCGCCTGGGCGCACAGGCCACGGTAGAAGAACGGCCGCTGTTCGGCTGCCACGCCTTCATGGTGGACGGCAAGCTGTGCCTGGCCGTCAAGGGCGAAGACCTGCTGGTGCGCCTGCCGCCCGCGCAGCACGCCGCCGTGGCCGAGCAGCCCGGCGTGCGCGAGCTGGACCCGCGCGGCGGCATGCCCGGCTACTTCTGGGTCGAACCCTCGGGCTACGCCACGCGCGCGCAGTGGCAGCATTGGGTGGACACAGCCCTCGCCTACAACCCGCAGGCCAAGGCAACGCCGCGGCGGCGCAAGGAGCGCGCCGCATGATTTTCAGTGTTTTTAGCCTCTATCGCTTACCAGTCAAGCGCTAGCAGCTATCAAAACCGTAGTTCCCTTTCACACACCACAGGAGACAGCACCATGCAAATCGCATTCATCGGCCTGGGCAACATGGGCGCCCCCATGGCCATCAACTTGGTCAAGGCCGGCCACAGCGTCAAGGCCTTCGACCTGAGCCAGGACGCCGTGGCCAAAGTGGTCGCCGAAGGCGGCCAGGCCGCGGCCAGCGCGCAAGCTGCCGTGCAGGGCGCCGAGGCGGTCGTCACCATGCTGCCTGCCAGCCAGCACGTGGAGGGCCTGTTCCTCGGCCGCGACGGCCAGCCCGGCCTGCTGTCCAGCATCGCCAAGGGCGCGCTGGTCATCGACAGCTCGACCATCGCCGCCGCCACCAGCCAGAAGGTGGCCAAGGCTGCCGAAGCGGCGGGCATCGCCTTCATCGACGCGCCCGTCTCCGGCGGCACCGGCGGCGCCATTGCCGGCACCCTCACCTTCATGGTGGGCGGCAGCAACGCCGACCTGGAGCGCGCGCGCCCGCTGCTGGAAAAGATGGGTGCCAACATCTTCCACGCGGGCAGCGTGGGCGCGGGCCAGACGGCCAAGATCTGCAACAACATGCTGCTCGGCATCCTCATGGCCGGCACCAGCGAAGCCATCGCCCTGGGCGTGGCCAACGGCCTCGACCCCAAGGTGCTGAGCGAGATCATGCGCCGCAGCTCCGGCGGCAACTGGGCGCTGGAGAAGTACAACCCCTTCCCCGGCGTGCACGAGAACGCCCCCGCCAGCAAGGGCTACGCGGGCGGCTTCGGCACCGACCTGATGCTCAAGGACCTGGGCCTGGCGCAGGAAAACGCCATGGCCGTGAAAGCCGCCACGCCGCTGGGCGGGCTGGCGCGCGCGATCTACGCGGCGCACAGCATCGCCGGGCACGGGGGGGAGGATTTCTCCGGCGTGATCAAGATGCTGCAGAAAAAAGGGTGATCTGCGGGGGGCGGGGCTTGTGGCGCGCTGCGGCCCTTCATGGCAAAAACTCATCCATGAGTTTCTCCACCGCAGCCGCTTGCAGAACGTCCCGCCGCCGCTTGAGCGCATCCCGGTCGCGCTGATCCGCCAGCCAGCGCTTGAATGCCACGAAAGTGCCTGGCGCCACCGTGCCCATGCGCGCCATGGTGCCATTGGTCGCCACGATGACGGCGGAAAACCCCGGTGCGTCCAGCAGCACGTTGGCGCGGCGCGCCTGGGCCACCCAGAAATCGTCATCCTCGCCGCTGAGCTTGATAGGGTGCGGATCGTCTTCCACCTGCTCGCGGCGAATGATGTCCACCTCGAAGCCATCCTTGTTCACGGCGGTGTACTGCTGGCTCCTGCGCATGCGGAAGGTGCCGTCCACCTTCTTCAGTACCCCGAGCATGGAACTGTCCACCCGCGCGAGCTGGGTGGCGAACTGGATGCGCTTGCGCGTGTCCCACAGCAGGTCGGTGTCGCGCGTGGCCAGCGCATCGGCGTCCAGACGCACGCCGGCCGCGGCCTCGTAGGCATACAGAGCGTGCGTGCCCACCACGCGGAAGTGCGGGCTGAGCTGTGTGTCGGCCAGACGCGCCAGCAAGCTCACCACCAGCGGCTCCACCCGGCCCACGCGCAGGGCGCGGTTCAGGCGCCGGTGCTGGTCGAGCGCGGCCTTCAGGCCCGCCATGCGCTCCGCGCTTTCCTGCTTGCGCTGCATGAAACGGTCATAGATGGCCTGGTTCTCGGGGGACTGCGGCCCCAGGCTGGTTTGTGCCCCGGCAGGGGTGGTGCGCACGAGATAGCGCGCCTCGGGCGCGGACGGCGGGCCCGCGTGCCAGTACATGCCGCCGCGCACCTGGGCCGCGTCCTGCTGCGCTTCTTCCCACGCCTCGAAGACGGCAACGGCATCAATGTACTGGCGGGCTGCTGCGGGGCTGATTTCTTGCATTTCGGTATTTTTTCAAGTTTCCAATTCTTATACCGAAACTCTTTTCAATACAACAAGTTATAAAAACAAAAAGACACCCTTCATGAAGTCGCTCCACCATGCGGCGCGACCGCCTCGGGCCTTGCGCTGGGGCAAGCCCTGATGCGCCAATGGGATCCAGCCCCCGCATCTGCGCGTATATTGCTCCACGCCGCCGCGGGCGCTCCATGGCATGGGCCGCCGCACCAGGCATCGAATGGCCTCCAGCCCTTGCCAGGCAAGCGCTGGCAGCTATCAAAACCGAATTCCCAACCACTCCTTTGCACAGCGATGACAGCTTCTACCTCCTTCGCCCCCATGCCTGACGCTGCCGGTTTCTTTGGCCCCTACGGTGGCCAGCTGGTGCCGCCGCACCTCAAGCAGGCCATGGACGACATCAACGCCGCCTATGCCGAAATCACCCAGCGCCAGGATTTCCAGGACGAGCTGGCACAACTGTTCGCCGACTACGTGGGCCGGCCCAGCCCCATCTTCCACGCCCGGCGCCTGTCGGCGCAGCTCGGCGGCGCGCAAATCCACCTCAAGCGCGAGGACCTGAACCACACCGGCGCGCACAAGATCAACCACTGCCTGGGCGAGGCGCTGCTGGCCAGGTTCATGGGCAAGAAGAAGGTGATCGCCGAAACCGGCGCCGGCCAGCACGGTGTGGCCCTGGCCACGGCCTGCGCGCTGGTGGGCATTCCGTGCGAGATCCACATGGGCCAGGTGGACATCGAGAAGGAACACCCCAACGTCACCAAGATGCGCATCCTCGGCTGCAAGCTGGTGGCGGTGACGCGCGGCGCCGCCACGCTGAAGGAAGCCGTGGACAGCGCCTTCGAGGAATACCTGACCAACCCGACCGACTACCTCTACGCCATCGGCTCGGTGGTCGGCCCGCACCCGTTCCCGATGATGGTGCGCGACTTCCAGAGCATCATCGGCCGCGAGGCGCGCGAGCAGTTCCAGGCCAGGCAGGGCCGCCTGCCGGACTACGTGACGGCCTGCGTGGGCGGCGGCTCGAACGCCATGGGCATGTTCACCGCCTTCCTGAATGACGCGGACGTGAAGCTGGTGGGCGTGGAGCCCTCGGGCGAAGGCACGGACAAGCCCGGGCGCCACGCCGCCACGCTCACCATGGGCAAGCCCGGCGAGATCCACGGCATGAAGTGCTACGTGCTGGAAGACGCCCCGGGCGTGCCCGCCGCGGTGCACAGCATCGCCTCGGGCTTGGACTACCCCGGCGTGGGGCCGCAGCACAGCTACCTCAAGGACATCGGCCGCGTGCAGTACGAATCGGTGACCGACAAGGAGTGCCTGGACGCCTTCATGCAGCTCTCGCGCGTGGAAGGCATCATCCCCGCGCTGGAGAGCGCCCACGCCGTGGCCTGGGCCATGCGCGTGGCGCCCACGCTGCGCCCGGA
>Ga0209958_1000839_pt1 | contig 35036 bp, 34 predicted proteins | sample ThiBio_inoc_plan_FD_183942 | JGI IMG/M metagenome (GOLD analysis project Ga0209958, IMG submission 183942) | Wastewater bioreactor microbial communities from Cape Town, South Africa - Thiocy_inoc_plan (SPAdes) | ecosystem: Engineered > Bioremediation > Thiocyanate > Unclassified | place: South...
TTATTAACAAAGGTGTCGAAAAAGACCGTCTCAACAAGGTTGAGCCGAGCGCTTAAGTTCGAACTTTTACTGAATAAATCCGCTTAAGATGGTAATCTTAGGCGGATTTTTCTTTGTCTGTATTTAGCGGTTGAACCCAACAACCCTTGCGTTTTTTAGGTGAATTTAACATGCAACATCAAACCACAATTGCTGCGATTGCTACCCCATTAGGTCGTGGTGGTGTGGGGGTGATTCGACTCTCTGGACCGAAAGCTTATGCGATTGCAGAGCAACTGACTCAGAAAAAACTGCCTGCAGCACGCATGGCCGGTTTCCGCCAGTTTTGTGATGCTGATGGCTCGGTAATGGACGAAGGCATTGTATTGTGCTTTCCAAACCCACATTCCTTTACTGGGGAAGATGTGGTGGAACTACAAGGCCATGGTGGTCCAGTCATTCAGAATGCGCTATTAGCACGTTTACTGGATTTGGGGGCGACTGCTGCAAAAGCGGGTGAGTTTTCCATGCGTGCCTTTGAAAATGGCAAGATGGATTTAGTACAAGCCGAAGCGATTGCTGATTTGATTGATGCGACTTCACAAGCGGCAGCACGTTCAGCAGTACGCTCTTTACAAGGTGCATTTTCAACCAAAATTAATACGGTTTTAGAAAAGCTGATTCACTTGCGTTTGCATGTTGAAGCTGCGATTGATTTCCCAGAAGAAGAAATTGATTTCCTGGCTGATGGCAAGATTTTGGCCTTGTTGGATGATGTACAAGATTCCGTTAAAGCAGTGCAGCAGTCTGCGCGCCAAGGTCAATTGCTTCGTGAAGGGTTACAGGTGGTGATTGCAGGTAAACCAAATGCGGGTAAATCGAGCCTGTTAAATGCACTCGCAGGCCATGAACGGGCCATTGTGACCGATATTGCGGGAACCACGCGTGATGTGCTGCATGAAAAGATCAGTTTAAATGGCTTGCCGATTACCTTAACCGATACTGCTGGTTTACGTGAAACAGGTGATATTGTCGAGCAGGAAGGGATTCGTCGTGCGATTAAAGAAATTGAACAGGCCGATTTATTACTACTGGTCTACGATTTAAACCAGAGCGATGAACCGTTACAGCTGGCGCGTGAATATTTTGCCGATCATCTTGAGCCGAAACGTTTACTGTTGATCGGCAATAAATGCGATTTAACCGGTCAGGATGCGATTTTAAGTGATTATCAGGGCTTCCGTCATATCAGCGTGTCTGCCAAACAGGACATGGGTGTTCAGGCGCTCATAGATGCGATTACAGCGCATGCGGGCTTCCAACCTGAGGAAGACACCTTTATCGCCCGAACGCGTCATTTAGACGCAATGAAGCGCACTCAGCGCTATTTGTCTGAAGCACGTGAGCAGTTGGTGGTGTTTAACGCCGGTGAGTTGGTGGCTGAGTCATTGCGCTTGGCGCAGAATGCTTTGGGTGAAATCACCGGTGATTTCAGTGCCGATGACTTACTCGGTAAGATTTTTGGTTCGTTCTGTATTGGTAAATAATCAGTCAAATCAATTATTAATGGCTTGGTTTGTGTTGCAATCCAAGCCATTGTTTATCAACCCTCTTCTTGTTCTTCCTCAGTTTTTTGTTCTTGTACCACATTTAATGCCGTCATCATTGCGGCAGGTGCACCCTCTTGGCGAGTACTCTTCAGCTTGATCTGCAAACGCAATTCATTGACTGAATCTGCATTGCGTAAGGCTTCATCGTAGCTAATCGCGCCTTCGTTATACAGCTCAAATAAGGCTTGGTCGAAGGTTTGCATGCCTAGCTCACGCGATTTGCTCATAATCTCTTTCAGTGCGTGGAACTGTCCTTTGAGGATATTGTCGGCAATCAATGGCGTATTCAACAAAATTTCAATTGCAGCACGACGACCTTTGCCATCTTGGGTACGTACCAGACGTTGTGAAATAATCCCTTTCATATTGGATGAAAGATCCATCAGCAATTGATTACGACGCTCTTCGGGGAAAAAGTTAATAATTCGATCCAATGCTTGGTTGGCATTGTTGGCATGTAATGTACCTAGGCACAAATGCCCTGTTTCCGCAAAGGCAATCGCATGTTCCATGGTTTCTGTGTCACGGATTTCACCAATCAGAATCACATCCGGTGCCTGACGTAGCGTGTTTTTCAAGGCATGTTGCCATGAATGACAATCAACACCGACTTCACGATGGGTAATCATCGATTTTTTATGTTTATGCACATATTCCACTGGGTCTTCAACCGTAATGATATGCCCCGCTGAGTTTTCATTACGATGGTCAATCATGGCCGCCAAAGAGGTTGATTTTCCTGAACCTGTACCCCCAACAACCAACACCAGACCACGCTTTTCCATAATCACATTTTTCAGCGATTCTGGCAGTTTTAGTTTCTGAAAGGTTGGAATTTCTGAGGTAATGGTACGAATCACCATGCCGGTTTGCAGCTGCTGTTTAAACACATTGACACGGAAACGGGATACATTGGGCACATTGATTGCGAAATTACATTCCCATTCGGTTTCAAACTCTTGGCGCTGTTTTTCATTCATCAAACTATAGGCAAATAGTTTGGTTTTATCCGCGGTGAGTGCCTGTTGCCCCAATGGACGCATCAGGCCTTGCAATTTAATGCTCGGTGGAAAATCTGCGGTAATAAATAAATCAGATCCCCCATATTCCACTACTTTACTAAGCATGTGAAACATAAAGGTTTTTGCTTCTTCTAATAGTTCCGCGTTATACATTGAGCTACCTAAATTTTAACAATGAAGCGAAGTTCATTGCTGTAATACGATGATAATCATCCCGATAGGGAAACATTTTTTTGTTTCTTGAAAATGAAGGATGATAGATTAATGCGACTCGATTTGGAGCATTTTATTCCATCATCTCCATGGTGTTACTGAATGATGCGAATTATTCCAAAAAGCGAGGTATTGATCTATGTGCTTTTTAAAATCATTAAATAATTATCAATATGATGGACCTAAATTGTCAGTTTTTTACTGAATAGATCGCTTGCAGCAGAGATTTTGGTGGATATGAACGAAATAACGGGACGTTCCACGTGAAACATCGCGAGAATGGGTAGAGTTTTGGTTGTTGCTCGGTAAGCTGTGCTGTTGAAGAAATCCAAACTGATTACAATAGCTGCTGATTTTTGAATTGAGTGTCAGACATGTTAAAAAAAATTGGGATGTTCTCATTATTGAGCTGTATGTCAGCGCTGAGTTTTGCCAACGTAGACAGCTTAAAAAACAATTTAAATAAGCAATATCCCAATATCCAAGTCAGCAACATCCAACCCACAGAAATGACCGGTTTATATAGTGCCAGTCTGGATAATCAGATTATTTATTTGGATGAAAGTGCGCAACATATGTTTGTGGGTTCAATGGTGCGTCTAAAAGATCAAAAGAACCTCACCAAAGATTTAGTTATCCAACAAAATTCGATTGACTGGAAACAACTGCCTTTTAAAGATGCCATTAAAACGGTTAAAGGCAACGGTAAGCGTGAGTTAGCGGTGTTTTCTGATCCAAATTGTCCATATTGCAAAAAATTAGAAGCTGAACTGGACAAGCTGACTGATGTGACAATTTATACCTTTATCTATGCCTTAAAACCCCAATCGATTGCGGTGTCAAAATCGGTTTGGTGTGATGCCAATCCAGCCTATGCATGGAAAAACTTGCTCCAAAAGAATGTGCAACCGAAAGAAAAAAGTTGTGCCAACCCGATTGAGCGTAACCTCGAACTCGGCCGTAAACTTGCTGTGGATGCCACGCCAACCTTGATTTTCTCAAATGGTTTGAAAATGGTGGGTGGACGCAGTGCTGAAGAAATTCAGATGATTTGGAAAGAGCTCGGACTTTAATCAAAAAGCTCCCCAATCATCGTTTAAAATGAATGGGGAGCCTTTGGAAAGGGCTTAGCTTTTTTTGGTGATGAGTTTATAAAGGAATAAAATAATCACAGCACCCAGAACGGACGCAATAAAACCTGCTGCCGAATTTTCAGCATATAAGCCAAGTAAACGTCCACCGTAGGTGGCGAGTAATGAACCTGCGATACCTAATAAGGTCGTGACAATAAAGCCAGCTTTGTCATCACCCGGATGTATTGCACGTGCAATTAAACCAGCAAAAAAACCAACAACAATGGCTACAATCAGAGACCACATTATCTTTTCTCCTTGTTTTAAAAGCGGTATTTCTTATTATCCTGCTTGATTCGAGCGTACTTTGTCTGTAGTGGATTGCCTATTTATGTCGTATTTTTGTGCATTCTTTAGCAGGCTTTGTTTAATCACAAAGCATAAAAAAGGCACCCTAAGGCACCTGAGTAAAGTTCATGAACATTGATAAAATGCCAGTAACTGTCTACTCATTAAAGACCGATTTCACCAATAAATGGCAGATGACGGTACTTTTGATCGAAATCTAAACCATAACCGACAATAAAGCGATCTTCGACTTCGAAACCGAGGAATTTGACTTCTAACGGAATTTCACGGCGTGATGGCTTACTGACCAACGTACACAATTCAATCGAGTTTGGGTTACGTGTTTTCAGCATTTCAACCACTTTGCTGAGGGTATTACCTGAGTCGATAATATCTTCGACCACTAGCACATCTTTACCGTGAATTTCGCCATCAAGATCTTTTAAAATTTTGACATCACGAGAGGAAACGGTTCCACCACCATAACTAGACACGGTCATAAAATCGAGTTCATGTGGTTTGTCGATGGCACGGCATAAATCTGCCATAAAAATGACTGAACCACGTAATAAGCCGATCAGTACCAGTTCTTTATCACTTTGAGCATAGTGTGCATTGATTTTGTCGCCCAGTTCTTTCACTTTGGCTTGAATCTCTTCACTTGAAATCATAATGCGCATTGCAATGGTCATCGGTAGATTCCTAAAACTTAAAAACGGGAAAATAAAAAAGGTGTTGACCTGCAACACCTCGAAATCTTGAGCTAATCCGCCAATTTTAAAACAAAATCATCTTTCATGCACCTTTTGATGATGAAGAATATGTTTCATTTTGAGCAGATGCACGGTCACGTTTTAACAGAACAGCACATCCGACGGCCAATATGACCCATCCAAGTTTTTGTTTATTTAAATGTTTCGCTTTGGCTGTAGGCTTTTTGTCCATAGATATAGGTTGCCTCAATATTTCGGTCATCGCCCATGGTGAATAAAGCGAATAGGCTGTCATCAACCGATTTTGAACGGGACTGACGCAGTTGCTGCAATGCGGTCGGTTTCAGGTTCAGCACCACAAAATCGGCTTCTTTTCCGAGATTGAAGTTACCGAGCTTGTCATCCAGATGCAAGGCTTTTGCTCCGCCTAAGGTTGCATGATAGAGCGACTCAAACGCAGACAGTTTATCACCTTGTAGCTGTTGAACCTTGTACGCTTCATTGACGGTTTGCAATAAGCTAAAAGAGGTCCCTGCCCCAACGTCGGTGCCAAGGCCGACTTTAACCTGTTGTTGCCAAGTTTTGTTCAATGGGAATAAACCGCTACCCAAGAATAGGTTTGAGGTTGGACAGAAGGCAATTGCAGAATCAGTCTCATGCATGCATTTCCATTCAGCATCTTCTAAGTGCACACAGTGTGCGAATACCGAGCGCTGGCCAGTTAAACCATAGTGATGATAGACATCCAGATAGCCCTTTTGCTCAGGGAACAACTCTTTTACCCAAGCAATCTCATCTTTATTTTCACTCAAATGGGTATGTACATACACATCTGGGAATTGTGCTTTGAGTTGGCCTGCTTTTTCGAGTTGCTCAGGCGTTGATGTTGGCGCAAAACGTGGGGTAATTGCATACAGCGCACGACCTTGGCCATGCCACTTCTCGATTAATGCCTTAGAATCCTCATAGCTGCTGTCTGCAGTGTCGCACAAGGCTTCGGGTGCATGACGATCCATCATCACCTTACCCGCGATTAAGCGCATCTGGTGCTGTTCTGCGGCCTCAAATAAGGCATCCACCGATTCAGGATGTACCGTACAGAACACCAATGCTGTGGTGGTGCCATTTTTGAGTAGTTCATTGACAAAGAATTGCGCAATTTCTTTCGCATAGGCTTGGTCTTTGAACTGGATTTCGGTTGGGAAGGTATAGGTATTTAACCAGCTTAAAAGTTGCTCGCCGTAGGCCCCGACCATTTCAGTTTGTGGAAAGTGAATATGGGTATCGATCATGCCCGGGATGATCAACTGTTCTGGATAATGTTCAATTTTAACGTTTGCAGGAAGATGGGTTTGAGCGTCGTTCCACGTGCCAAACCAGCGAATTTTGCCCTGTTCAGTGATCATGACACCATCTTCGAGATAGCGCACTTGATCGGCAATTTCAGCAGCTTGGGAAACGGTTTTTTGAATATCTAAGAAACGACCACGAATCACCGTGATTGGAGTAGCCAAAGTCATAACAACCTACAATTTTACTTTTTTCGGTTGATTGTACCTGATTTTGCCAAAGTTACTGGATTATTCGTCTAATTCGTAGGCTTAAAAGGTATATAAATGTGACTCATAATTTAAATCAACTCAGTTTAGGGGAGATCGAAATGTATGTCTTATCTGGGGGAAACACAGAGACAGAGCAAAGCAATCGAAGCAAATTGTTTGATCTGATTATGCAGTCCCCTGCTTTGTATGGGATGTTGCAGCAATTGGCTCAATTACATCCTGCAGCTTATTTAGGTGCTGGCGTGCTTCGGAATACCGTGTGGGCGCATTTACATGGTCAAAGCTTTGACTTGAACAATTGCGATATCGATGTGATTTATCATGATGCAATGCAAACAGATGAGTGTTTGCAAAAACAGTTGCAGCAAGATTTACAGCGTATCTTTCCTGAACAGCAATGGGATGTGGTGAATCAGGCCTTGGTGCATACTTGGTATGGTCAGGACAATGCAGCAAACATTCAACCCCTACTATCGCTTGAACATGCTTTGTCGCTATGGCCAGACACAGCAACTGCGATTGCAGTCAGGTTAAACTGCGCTGGAGAATTGGAGCTAATCGCACCCTTTGGTCTACATGATTTATTTGCACTGAGATTGTGCTGGAATCCTGCATTGGTCAGCTATGACACATTTAAACAACGGGTTGAGTCGAAACAGTGGTTACAGCAATGGCCTAAATTGCAATTAGTGGATGATGCACAAATAAAAAAGGGCCTTCATTGAAGACCCCTTGGAGATGCTTTGTGTTTATTGTTCTTGGCGTTTGTTATGACGTAACGAGAGATAAGCCGTGATGCTCAACACCAGTACGATAAAGCCTAATGAGATCCAGATTGGCATGTGGAATACATCGAGCAATAACATTTTTGCACCAATGAACAATAAGATGATGCCCAAACCATACGGTAAGTAATGCATTTTGCTTGCAGCACCTGCCAATAAGAAGAACATCGCACGTAAGCCCAAAATTGCCATTAAGTTTGCGGTTAACACAATGAACGGGTCACTGGTCACGGCGAAAATCGCAGGAATAGAATCCACCGCAAAAATCACATCAGACGCTTCTACCAAGATTAACACCAAGAACAAAGGCGTTGCCCATAACACACCGTTCTGACGAACGAAGAACTTATTGCCTTCTAACTGTGGGGTAATCCGCATGTGTTTGCGTAACCATTTCAGGATTTTGATATCTTCAATATTGGTGTCTTCTTCATCCTGTCCTTTCAGGAACTTAAAGCCTGTGTAGACCAGGAACGCACCGAAGATATACAACACCCAAGAGAACTCTTGTACGAACCAAGCACCAATAAAGATAAAGATGGTTCTTAAAATGATTGCACCAAGTACGCCGTAAAGCAGGATTTTACGCTGGAATGCTGGAGGGATTGCAAAAGCCGCAAAAATCATCAGCCAGACAAAGACGTTATCAATTGCCAGCGATTTTTCCAGTAAATAACCCGCAAAGTATTCCATGGTTTTTTGGTTGGCGATGGTTGCGCCAACGGTTTGTTGTAGATACAACCACAAACCACCACCAAAGATCATGGCAACGGTGACCCAAGCAATACTCCAGTAAGCCGCTTGCCTGATGGGTACATCTTGGTTTTGTTTTTGTTTAAAGCCTAAAAAGTCGACCAGTAGCATGACCGTTACGATTCCAAAGAACGCAACGTACAGCCATAAATTACCGATAGTTTCCATCACAACTCCCTATCTGGCAAATGGACATAAAAAAAACCTTGACCAGTTGCCAGATGAATTAAATAAAACATCTGTTTCAACATGATCAAGGTCTTGCCTACATCACGATCGTTTGTGATGCTCAGAGTCCGACTTTTTGCAAAGTGTAATGACGAAGCTCTGACACCTAAATTGTTCAGTTTCACAACCTAGGCTTGGAGGAGGCTACTCCCCTTGTCAAATTCTGTTATGGATGATGACATCCAAAGATAGGCATAGAATTACATAAATAATCGATATAAGCAAACTTTGAATGCATAAATTTTAAACATTATTTTTATCTGGGTGAGATAGGAAAATTCCTCAACTTGGATTAATTTAAGCTCGAACAGCTTTGTAAAATGATGAGAATAAAAACAGATGAGTCCTGCAAAAATTCAAGATAGATTACGAAAGCGACTTGCACCGCGTGATCCAACCGAAGTCCACCGAGCCGCGACACCCTTAGAACTGTTATTTGACCTGATTTTTGTGGTCGCGATTGCAACCGCAGGACAGCAACTCCATCATGCGATCATTGAAGCTCATCTATGGCATGCTTTACCGACCTATTTCATGGTGTTTTTCGCCTTGTGGTGGGCATGGATGAATTTCACATGGTTTGCCTCAGCCTATGACAATGATGACTCGCTGTATCGCTGTTTGACCTTTGTGCAAATTGTTGGCTCATTGGTGATGGCGGCGGGTATCCCCGCAGTGTTTCAAGAACATAATTTCGATGTCATTATCATTGGTTATGTGATTATGCGTTTGGCTTTAGTGACCCAATGGATCCGTGTTGCCAAGCATGATCCTGAACGAAGGGTAACGGCTTATCGCTACGCTGTTGGCATCGTCTTGGTGCAGTTGGGATGGTTGATTGGCAATTTTAGCGCCATTCATATGACGCCTTTGCTGTTCCTTATTCTGGTTTTGGCTGAACTCGCCGTACCGCTATATGCGGAAAAGCATGTGATAACGCCATGGCATCCACATCATATTATAGAGCGCTACAGTTTGCTCACCATCATTGTACTAGGTGAATCCATCATTGGCAGTTTTGCTGCAACGCAAGAAGCTTTTTCTAATCATGATGTCAATTTTAAAGAAATCTTTTTAGTGATTGGCGGACTATTGATAATGTTTGCCATGTGGTGGGTCTACTTTGATCGCAGTCATCATCACCATCAACGTCGTGGAGTACAGCCTTTTTTATGGGGCTATGGTCATTTTTTTATCTTTATTAGTATCGCAATCTTAGGCGCTGCTTTAGCGGCGGCGGTTGATGTTTCAACTCAACATGCCCATATTTCCAGTCAAATGATGGGATGGCTGATCGCTGCCTGTCTGGCGATCTATAGCACGTACATCTGGTTGTTTTACGAGGCCTTTGATTTATCGGGCTGGCGACGCTGGCTTTATCCAATCACCATTTTGATCCTTTTCACGATTCCTATGTTTTTTGCCGATATTGGTTATATCGTTTTTGCGATGGCCGTGGTTTATATTCTGCGTCTTGTCATTTCCAAAATGTATTTGATGAATTGTAATGATGAGCAGGCGGCTGCAAGCAAATAATGCAAGTCTTGCAGCACTTATCTTTATAGAGCTGGAACAAGCGCGAAACGAGATACACGCGCTTGTTTTAAGCAAAGATTTTTAGAATTTCTGCGCGTAAGAATTGATGGCGTGAATTATGTTTCACCTGCTCATGCCAATACATCCCCATATTGATTCTAGGAAGTTCAATCGGCAGTGCATGAATGTGTAAATTATCTGAATAATGCAGATGTTTGAGAATACTTTGCGGAATGGTCAAGATCGCCTTCGGATATTGAGCCAAGACTTGCAGTGCCGTTGCATAGTGTTGGCAACGCAGAAAAATCTGCCGCGACAGTTGCTGCCGATTGAGATAAATATCTTCTAGTAGTAAGCCTGTGCGCCGTGACGATACCCCAATGTGGGGTGAGGATAAATACAGCGATAAATCCATGTGCTGCTGTTGGGTACACACCACAAAATGGTCTTCGATCAGGTTTTCAAATTGCACATGTGCCTGCTGCGGTTGTACCAGATCAATCACAAAATCAATTTGTTGGGCTGAGAGATCCGCCAGCATGTTTTTACGATCCAGTTTGGAACTCAGAAACTGAATATCCAGATTCAATTGGGCAAAATGATGGACCAGTTGCGGGAAAATAATCGGTTCGATTTCATCGTGAATGGCAATTTTCAGGCTTTGCAGCATGCTCGGCATAAAGTCCTGCTGAGGCACAGCTATCTGTTGAATCGCCAGTAATGCCGTTTGAATCGGCTGATAAATTTGCTCGGCATAGGGCGTGGGCAGCATCTTTTGCCCGCTACGCACAAATAGATCATCTCCGAGTTGTGTGCGTAAGCGTTGTAAGGCATGGCTGACCGCAGATTGGCTGATACAGAGCAGTTGTGCGGCTTTGGAAATGCTTTTTTGCTCAAAAATGGCAATAAAAAGTGGATACAGATTGATATCGATGCGGTGAAAGTGCGCCACTTCCAGTGGATGACTATTATGAATCTTATTCATAGTTTTGCATAAAATAAAATCATTTCATTCATAATAAATTTTCGCTTATGGTGATGTAAAGCAGCGAATCAATATTCGCCATATTTTTACCTTGAGGGAAATGATGATGTTTGCATTGTCTGAACGCGCACAGGATTTTATTGCACGAACTAAAGCCTTTATCCAACAAGAAATTGAACCGATCGAAAAGACATTCTGGGATGAAGTCCATCATCGCAATGTTGATGGTGACTGGACTAAGTGGCAGTGGCCTGAACAATTACAACAATTGAAAGATAAGGCAAAAGCGGCGGGCTTATGGAATATGTTCTTACCTGATGCTGAACTGGGTGCAGGTCTATCGGTACAGGAATATGCACATATTGCGGAACTCACAGGACGTAGCTTACTTGCACCGACAGTGTTCAACTGTAACGCGCCTGATAGCGGCAATATGGAAGTGTTATGGCGTTATGGCAGTGACCAGCAAAAACAACAATGGCTACAACCCCTGCTCGCTGGCGAAATCCGTTCCGTATTCTGTATGACTGAACCGGCGGTGGCATCCAGTGATGCAACTAATATGCAAGCCACGGCAGTGATTGAGGGTGATGAGATCGTCTTGAATGGCCGTAAATGGTGGTCATCGGGTTTGGGAGATCCGAATGCCAAAGTGATTATTTTCATGGCTTATACCCCTGACCCAAACAAAGACCGTCATCATCAACATTCAATGGTATTGGTGCCGATTGATACGCAAGGCGTGACGATTGAACGGATGTTGCCTGTATTTGGTGATTATGATGCGCCGCATGGGCATGGACAGGTTAGTTTTGACAATGTGCGTGTACCCGTCAGCAGCTTTATTGGTGGCGCAGGCCAAGGTTTTGAAATTGCCCAAGGTCGTTTAGGGCCAGGGCGGATTCATCATTGTATGCGTTGTATTGGTGCTGCTGAAAAAGCCTTGGAGTTGATGATTGATCGAGGCATGTCACGCAAAGCTTTTGGCAAAGAAATTCTGAAACTGGGCGGTAATTTAGAGCGTGTTGCAGATGCGCGTGTGCAAATCGATCAAGCGCGCTTATTAACGCTGTACGCCGCTTATAAGATGGATAGCTTAGGCAATATGGCGGCATTAACCGAGATTTCTGCGATTAAAGTGGTGGCACCAAGCGTATTGCAACATGTAGTCGATATGGCAATTCAAATCCATGGTGGCGAAGGCGTTTCACGCGATACCCCACTGACTGCATTTTTCAATCAAGCCCGTAGTTTACGTTTGGCCGATGGACCTGATGAAGTCCATAAAGGCATGATTGCCAAATTAGAACTGAAAAAACGTGGCTATGCTCGTTGATAAGGAAAATACAACAATGACAATGATTGATATCGGTGGACAAGTTCGTCGCGGTGAAGAACTGGATATTGCAGCGGTTGAAAGCTGGTTAAAAAACCAAGGTGTAGATCTGCAAGGAAAGGCTCAAGTGACCCAATATTCAGGTGGCGCATCGAATTGGACCTATCGGCTGCAGTATGACAATGCAGACCTGATCTTGCGTCGTCCACCGAAAGGGACCAAAGCCAAATCAGCGCATGATATGGCGCGTGAATACAATGTGCAGAAGCATCTTGCGCCGTTTTACCCTGTCCTGCCTGAAATGATTGCACTGTGTCAGGACGAGGGCATTATTGGCTGTGACTTCTATGTCATGCAACGGATCGAGGGCATTATTCCACGTGCCAATTTACCTAAAGATTTACAGTTGGATGAGCCGCAAGTACGGCAGTTGTGTTTGAATGTTCTGGATAAATTGATTGAACTACATCAAGTGCCTTATCAAGGCACAGAGTTAGAAAAATTGGGCAAAGGCGAAGGCTACTGCCGCCGTCAGGTCGAAGGTTGGGATGCGCGTTACAGTAAAGCACTGACACCAAATGTGCCTGATTTTGCCTTTGTGCGTGAATGGTTGCTGCAACATATCCCTGCCGATGCTAAAACCTGCGTGATTCATAATGACTGGCGTTTTGATAATGTCATTTTAGATCCACAACAACCAACTCAAGTGATTGGGGTACTGGACTGGGAAATGGCAACACTGGGTGATCCGTTGATGGATTTAGGCAGTGCCCTCGCCTACTGGATCCAAGAGGACGATGATGCTTTGATGAAATCCAGCCGCCGGCAACCCACCAATTTAAAAGGCATGCTGACACGGCAACAGGTGGTGGATTATTATCTGGAAAAAACAGGTTTACGGCCTGATAACTGGGCATTTTATGAAGTGTTCGGTTTGTTCCGTTTGGCAGTCATCGCCCAACAGATCTATTATCGTTATTACCATCAGCAAACCGATAATCCGGCCTTTAAAGATTTTTGGATTATGATTCATGCCTTACATCTTCGAGCTTTAAAACTGATTGCGCAAAACCATCCGCAAGCACGAGCATTGATTGCTGAATATGGTGCAAAATTACAGGATATTTTAAAACGATGACCACAATTTATTTGGTACGACATGGGCAGGCGTCTTTTGGTGCAGCAAGTTATGACCAGCTTTCAGCCAAGGGTGAACAGCAGGCACAGGTCGTCGGTGATTTTTTTAAACAGACACTGAAGCAAACACCGCTGATTGTGGCAGGTTCGATGCAACGTCATCAGCAAACAGCGCAATTGGCCTTAGCCCAAAGTTTTCAGGATGCAGCGATTCAAACAGAATCGGCTTGGAATGAGTTTGATCATCAGCATGTGTTTGCTCAATACGAACCGCGTTTTAATCAACCTGAGTTGTTGAAACAGGATGTCGATTTGGTAGCCAATCCACGTGCTTATCTGGCCAAAATCTTTGATGGCGCGATTGATCGCTGGATTGGTGAGCAATATGACCATGAATATCATGAGACCTGGTTAGGCTTTCAATCGCGTGTAGAAAGTGCTTTGCACAGTTTGTGTCAGCACATTGATGCCACGCAACCCCGTCAGGCCGTGGTGTTTAGTTCTGGCGGTGTGATTTCGGTGGCGGTCGGTCAGGTATTAGGTCTGGATGCTAAACAGATTTTTGCACTGAATTGGTCGATTGCCAATGCCAGTATTACAACGTTGCGTTGGACAGATGGTCGTTTGCAATTACTCAGTTTCAATGAGCATCATTATTTGAAAGCGCGTGATGCTGAACTTTTAACATGGATTTAAAAAATAGGTGGCAGGCATGGCAAAGACGATTTTAATTACAGGGGCAAGTTCGGGCTTGGGCGCAGGTATGGCGCGTGAATTTGCTGCCAAAGGCTACAATCTAGCGCTTTGTGCACGACGTTTAGAGCGTTTAGAAGCCTTACAACAACAGTTGCAAAGCCAGTTTTCGATTCAGGTCAAGATTAAAACCCTTGATGTGACCCATTACGATGATGTGTTTACGGTTTTTAAAGCTTTTCAGCAAGAATTTGGAACGATTGACCGAATTATTGTCAATGCAGGCGTTGGTGATGGTCGCCGTATCGGTAAGGGGCATTTTGAGGTGAATCGTGCTACCGCTGAAACCAATTTTATTTCGGCACTGGCACAGTGTGAAGCCGCGGTTGAAATCTTTAGAGCACAAAATAAAGGTCATCTGGTGGTGATTTCTTCGATGAGTGCGATGCGTGGTTTACCCAAGCATTTATCAACTTATGCCGCCAGTAAAGCTGCTGTAGCGCATTTGGCCGAAGGGATTCGTGCCGAGTTACTGCATACCCCAATTAAAGTCTCGACGATTTTCCCAGGTTATATTCGCACTGAATTGAATGAGGGCGCGAAGAAATTACCGTTTGAAGTGGATGAGAAAACTGGAAGTAAGGCTTTGGTGAAAGCGATTGAGAAGGAACCAGTGAAGGCTTATGTGCCGCAGTGGCCGTGGTTACCAATGGGGATTGCAATGAAAATTTTGCCGTTGAAATTGGTGAATAAATTGAGTTGATTTAAATGGTTATAGCGGGGTCTTACTGTGGTCTCTTTTTAATTTTAGACTAAGCCACTACGTCTTGCACTTCAGTTGAAATATATTTCAACTTCGTTCAGGCTCGACCTACTTTTCTTTCGGGGAAAAGTAGGCAAAACCTGAGGTACGAATAGTAAAGATTAATAATCTTTGCCGTACCGCAAGGTAAAAGCTCTGCTTGAGCAATAAACTACGCACTTTGTTTGTCTTGCGCTAGCCCAAAGCTTTAAGCGCTTTGGTTAGCTCAGGTTGTGGATGACGTTTACGCGTATCGTCTTTCTTGTCGAACTCAGATTAAATTAATTTCTTGCTGATATTTACTATTGTGACGGCGGCATGGATGCCGCCTGTTTGGCAGGGGTCACATGGATGTACCCTCTGCCAAACAAAGGATTTTTGCTTACTTTTCATCCCTGAAAAGTGAGATATGCCTATACAAAGGATATAGGTTTTTTCCTAATAAATGAGGCCGTGCAATACCTGTATTTACTAAGACAAAGCCGTAATCAACTTTTGGTGTAAACCACCAAAACCGCCATTGGACATGATCACAACAGCATCGCCCTCACCTGCTTCATTGACCACACGGGCAATGATCTCATCTAAAGAGCGGCTGACTTCAGCCTTGTTTGCTGATGCTGAGATCACAGGCTGTAAATCCCAATCCAAGCCCTCTGGCTGATACCATATCACTTCATCCGCTAAACGTGCCGAATGTGCCAAACCATCTTTATGGCTGCCCATACGCATGGTATTCGAACGTGGTTCAATGATTGCCCATAGCTTACGTTCACCTAAGCGCTTACGTGCGCCGTCGAGTGTGGTTTCAATCGCCGTTGGGTGATGGGCAAAGTCATCATAGACTTCGATGCCACGCACCGTCCCTAACAGCTCCATACGGCGTTTAACGCCACCAAAGTTGGATAAGGCTTCACATGCCTGTTTAAGGCTGACACCCACGTGTTGTGCCGCAGCAATCGTTGCTAAAGCATTGGCAACACTGTGTTGTCCTGTCATGTTCCACTTCACTTCACCAACCACTTGGCCGTGTTCCAGTACTTTAAAGTGACTGCCATCGGCACTGATCAACTCAGCAGATAAAGCGGCTTGGTCATTTGGTTCTAGACTGGTGCGAACCACAGGTGTCCAGCAACCTTGCTGCAAGACTTCATCAATATTGGTTTCAGTGATTGGTGCAATAATACGACCTTCACTTGGAATGGTACGCACTAAATGGTGAAACTGTTTTTGAATCGCAGCCAGATCATCAAAAATATCGGCGTGGTCAAATTCAAGGTTATTAAGAATCGCCGTTTTTGGGTGGTAGTGAACGAACTTAGAACGTTTATCGAAGAAGGCAGAATCATATTCATCTGCTTCTACACAGAAATATTTACCACCACCTAAACGTGCGCTTTCACTAAAACCCAGTGGTACGCCGCCAATCAAGAAACCCGGATTTAAACCCGCTTGATCAAGCACCCAAGCCAGCATGGTGGTGGTGGTGGTTTTACCGTGTGTACCCGCGACACCAAGTACATGTTTGCCTTGTAGCACGTGATCGGCCAAGAATTGCGGGCCAGAAATATAAGGTAGGCCTTGATTCAGCATGTATTCAATCGCATCAATACCACGTTTCATGGCATTGCCGACAATCACAAGATCAGGATGCGGTTGCAAGTGGCTACGGTCATAGCCCTGCATCAATTCAATACCTGCATTTTCAAGTTGAGTCGACATTGGTGGATAAACATTGGCATCTGAACCTGTGACTTTATGTCCTAAATCTCGTGCGAGTAGAGCCAAAGACCCCATAAATGTGCCACAAATACCCAAAATATGCAGATGCATAACGCGCCTTCTCCACTGCTTTTCATACAGCACTGATATCGTATGTATGATTGTCGTTATCAATAAAAATCAAACGCAACGATAGCAAGGCTTGCATGGAAAAGATAGTCAAAATTCGTTGTTGTTGTTTACTTAAAATGATGCAGATAGATGCTAATATTTCAACGGTTTTACTGGCATGCTATTCCCTATTGTTCAACCCTGATTTGGATAAAAGAACACGATGTTGAGCCCGACACTTTTAGCGCTATGTTTGTTGATTATTTCCAACTGTTTTATGACCTTAGCATGGTATGGGCATCTGAAAATTCTGCATGATGCGCCCATTTGGCAGGCGATCTTATTTAGCTGGTGTATTGCACTACTGGAATACAGTTTTATGATTCCTGCCACCAAATTGCTCAACCAGCATGGCTGGAGTTTGGGCGAAATGAAGATTACCCAAGAAGTGGTGACTTTATTGGTATTTGTACCGTTTATGATTTTTCTATTTAAACAACCGTTTAAACTCGATTACATCTGGGCGATGCTGTGCTTAATGGGCTGTGTCTATTTCGTATTTAGAAATCAATAAATCACAATGACAGGGATCAAATAGAGTCTTAAGGGCTTGCCCCTTGTGATCTTATGCTTCGGGTTTATTTGGCAGGATGTAGGCAGGCATTTTTTAAAATTTTGGCGAACTGTTGATCTCTTGCTGATGGGTTTTCATATTCAAATGCATAGTCTGTGTCCATGTTGGTACTGGATAAGGCACCATTGGGCTTAAAATTCGACAAGGCATAGCTATAAGTCTCATCATCACAGTACACATGATATTGGGTAATGGCGTAAAGCATTCCGATCTGTGTTGGATTGACATAATAACCCGTCATTAATACAGGTCCTCTTTCATCGCTATGCGATGAACCTGTGACAATAAACTTTTCGTGTGTTGCTCCAGTCAGTGCATCACTTTTAATTTCGCCGTTATAGCCCGGCGTTTTATTTAAAGACTGAAAGGTTTTTTGAAATTCATCGAGATTTAAATTCACCAAAGCGGCATTGCTGTGCGCCGTAAAAAGTGCCATGAGCAACAGGCTTAGCCGTTTTTTCATGATGAAGGCTCTGATTGAGGTGGTTGTGCCCTATTATTGTAGAAATTCAACGCTATGTCATTGTTCATACGATCAATTTTCCTTATTTGTTAAAAAATCTGTTGATCGTGGTTCAGTTAAATTTTCGTGAGATGAAAAATCAGTCTATAATAATGGGGTTCTGAATCCTCTAAAGCTTGGCTCTCGTCGAGATTTATCTTCTTTAATTTTTGTCTCTGGAACATTAGCAATGAATGCGGCCGCAGCACAAGACGCTCAACCACTTGTTGGAATTATCATGGGTTCTCAATCAGATTGGGCAACTCTCGAACATACTGCCAATATGCTTAAACAGCTTGGTGTCCCATTTGAAGCGGAAGTTGTTTCTGCACACCGTACCCCAGACCGTTTGTTTGAATATGCGGAAACTGCACGTGATCGTGGTATTCAAGTGATTATTGCAGGTGCTGGCGGTGCAGCACATTTACCGGGTATGTGTGCAGCGAAAACTGATTTACCTGTGCTTGGCGTACCTGTGAAGTCTTCAATTTTAAATGGCGTAGATTCATTGCTTTCGATCGTACAAATGCCAGCAGGTATCGCAGTCGGTACTTTGGCCATTGGTCAGGCTGGTGCAACCAATGCGGCAATTATGGCGGCACAAATCCTTGGCTTAACCCGCCCAGACATTGCAAAAAATGTAGCGGACTTCCGTACAGCACAAACCGAAAAAGTGTCGAATAATAATATCCCTGGTCATGAATGAGGATAAGCAAAGCAACGCTTTGCCCGAATGTCAGGCGAAGACTTTGTCTGAGCAAAAGAGTTATAGATATGAATAAAACCATCGGTATTTTTGGTGGCGGGCAGCTTGGCCGCATGATGGCGCAAGCCGCTTTACCACTGAATATTCAATGTACTTTTTTTGAAGCAGAAACGGATTGCCCTGCTGCAATTTTAGGTCCTGTATTTTCTAGCCAAAACCCGCAAGGCTTGCACGATTTTATTGCCAGTGCGGATGTATTTAGCCTTGAATTTGAAAATACGCCTGTTGCAGATGTAGATGTATTGACGCAAAGCAAAACACTGCACCCTCCTCGCCTTGCTTTGGCGACGGCACAAAATCGCTTGGCTGAAAAAAGTTTGTTTGACGAACTCGGTATCCCAGTTGCACCATATCGTGCTGTGGATAGCTTGGACAGCTTAAAACAAGCGGTGGCGGAGTTAGGCTTACCTATCGTATTGAAAACCGTAACCGGTGGCTATGATGGTAAAGGTCAATTCGTACTCCGTACAGAAGATCAAATCGAGACGGCTTGGGCTGAACTCGGCCCTGCGAAAAGCTTGATCGCGGAAAGTTTTGTCAAATTCAGCCGTGAAGTTTCAATCATTGCGGTGCGTGGTCAAAATGGCGATGTGAAAACTTGGGCTTTAGCAGAAAACCATCACCATAATGGTATTCTGTCACATTCGATTGTCCCTGCACCGAATAGCGTTGATTTGCAGCCTATGGCGCAGGACTATATTACCCGTTTGTTGAACCATTTAAATTATGTGGGTGTGCTCACGCTTGAGCTGTTTGTGACGGAACAAGGTTTATATGCCAATGAAATGGCGTGCCGTGTACATAACTCGGGTCATTGGTCGATTGAAGGTGCAATTTGCTCGCAATTTGAAAACCATATTCGTGCGGTTGCAGGGTTGCCATTGGGTTCTACGGAAGTGATTCGTCCAACCGTGATGATCAATATTATTGGTCAACATCCAAAATCTGAACAGGTTTTGGCACTGAATGGCGCACATTTACATCTTTATAATAAGTCTGAACGTACTGGCCGTAAGTTGGGTCATATTACCTTGATGCCAAATAATGCTGATGATTTAACAGGTTTGTGCCGTCAATTGGCGAAAATTCTACCTGTACCATTGGCATTAACAGCAGAAATGACGCTCTAAACTTATCCACAATTGCTAAAAAGCGGTCTTCGGATCGCTTTTTTTATTGCAGATTGATTTTAAATTTAAACTTTTAAATTTGAAAACAGAGAAACAAGGAGTGTGGATAACTTGATTGTGGCTTTTGAATTTAAAATAAAGCGGTCAATTTGAATTTAAAACCAGTCTGATTGTGGTTGTGTATTTTTAAATTCAAAAATAATCTCGATTTTTAAATTTAAAAGAAGCAGATCTGTTGAGATATGAATTTAAATAAGCGGCTTGTGGATATCTATTTTCATGATTTAAGTACTTAAAGCTATGATCAATCGATGTTCTATCCTGTATTTGGTTGATTGCTAGGGCTGAAATGAATTTAAAAGTGGATAACTTTTTAAATTTAAAATGATTGATTGGGGATGGGATGTGCTTTTGAATTTAAATGAGGGGTGTTGATAACTTTTAAATTTAAAACGAGGTTGGAATTATGAATTTAAAAAGCGTGTTTTTAAATTTAAAACCTAGAAATAAATTCAAAGTTACGTTTCCAAACTGTACATCTTGATCGAGCGTGTTAAGGTGGAGAAGAAATTTAAATTCAAAGTTTTGGTTCAGTCATGAAACGTTATTTTTCTTTTTTTCTAGGCACTGCCTTATTTACTTTTTTTAATCAGGCGCATGCTGAGCTTGTGATTAATGGTGCAACGGTTTCGGCACCGACTACAACAGCAACTGTCGCTGGTAGTAATTATACGCCAAATTCGAATTTCCAAGGCTGTATTGCCAATTTACGTTCACAGGCGATTGCATCGGGTGTATCGGGCACAACCTATGATCGCTATACCCAAAATTTAACCCCAGATTATTCAGTGATTGATAAATTAAACTATCAACCTGAATTTTCGACCCCAATCTGGGATTATTTGTCCGGCCTTGTGGATAACGAACGCGTACAGGCAGGACAACAAAAACTGACTCAACACCGTGCAGTCTTAAACCGCGTTGAGCAGGCTTATGGTGTACCTGCAGAAACAGTAGTTGCCGTTTGGGGTGTCGAAAGTAATTATGGCGATATTTCGGGTAAATATCCCTTATTACAAGCACTCGGCACTTTAAGTTGTGAAGGTCGTCGTCAAAGTTATTTCCGTGGTGAGTTTTTTGCCACTATGCGTATTTTGCAACGTGGTGATTTAACCCAAGATCAACTTTATGGTTCATGGGCAGGGGCTTTTGGTCATACTCAATTTATGCCATCGACCTATGAACGTTTAGCGGTTGATTTTGATGGCGATGGCCGCCGTGATTTGGTTTCAAGCACCACCGATGCCTTGGCTTCGACTGCAAATTTCTTAAAGCGAGCAGGCTGGCAAACAGGTATGCCATGGGGCTTTGAGGTCAAAATTCCACAAGGTATGTCGATTTCTAGTGAAGGCCGTCGCAATAAAAAACCACTGAATAGCTGGATTGCGCAAGGGGTGACCCGTGCGGATGGGACGGCATTAATTCAAGGTAATTTATCGGGCAGTACCCCAGCAGGACTCATTTCACCCGCGGGCGCAAATGGTCCTGTGTTCTTGGTGTTTAAAAACTTTGATGCAATTTATAGTTATAACGCGGCTGAAAGTTATGGTTTAGCCATTGCCCATTTATCTGATCGTTTACGTGGTGGCACGCCATTTTTAACCGCTTGGCCAACCGATGATGCAGGGACATCCCGTGCAGAACGTCGTGAAATTCAACAGTTTTTAGTACAGCGTGGTTATGATATTGGTGCTGTTGATGGTTTGATTGGTGATAAAAGTCGTCAGGCGATCCGTCAAGAACAGAGCCGTCTTGGTTTAAATCAGACCGGGCGTGCAGGGCAACAGATTTTACGTGCCTTCCGTCAGGAACAGGCCAAGCAAATGATGCAGTAAAGCGGTTTCGATAAAACAAAAAGGTCTGCTAATGCAGACCTTTTTTATCTTTCTGTTTTATGGCGCTGCGTCTAGTTTCACGGCCTCTAAAATATCAAAAATCACCGCAGTCACATCTTGGCTTAAATCACGATCATTAAAGATCTCAAAAGCGGTGATGGTGACATCGGTATCGCTTGGGAGTTGTTTCTGTTCTTCTTCAATCAAGTGTTCAATCGGCAAAAGCGTCTGTTTAACTTCTAAATGCAGAATCTCGTCATACGCCACATTTTCATCTTCAAGCTCGATTTCTTGCTCATTGAAATAAGGAATTAAAATAGAGTGCAGATATGGGCTAATATCTTGAATATCCAAAAGTTCGACATCACGAGTTTGTTCAATCGTACTGATGTGGTCGTTCACTTCAATTAAGATATGATAATAACTCATGCAGATCTCCATTAAGGCTAAGATGATGTTTTAACACCACAATAACATGAATAAATCAAAACAATCGACCCATTCTTGTTATTGCTTAGCACATCATCTTATATTCATCTAGCATGCGTTATGATCTGCTTTTAATCAGCCAAACCGAGTAACTTGAGATCTGTATCCGTTAACTGGAAATCTTTGGCATCTTGATCTTTAATCCGTGGATACATTAAAGACTTTGGATCACGGGTGTGCTTGAGACCCAAAGCATGACCGAATTCATGCGCTAAAGTTAAACGTAGATCATCGATTGAAGAAAACTCATAAATAAAAATCTGTTTGCCATCAAATTGGCCTTTGTGTAGTACTTCAGGCTTAAAGGTTTCATTAAATTCATTCACAGAAGCACTTAATTGCTGATGAATCTGCTTTGATTTTTCAGCCTGTTGCTGATTTTGCTGAACTTTATGATTGTATTCAGTGATCTTGGCTTGCAACCTCTGAGCTTGTTGCTGTAATTGCTGCTGCTGTTTTTGTAAGGCAATGAACAGTGCTTTATTGCTGCTGTCTGCCTTATATTGAGCTAAGCCTTGTTGGTATTGCTGAGCTTGGTTTTCATAAGCTTGCTTTTGGCGCTCAAGCTGGGCATTGCTCTCGGCCAAATCTGCGTTGATTTTTTGCAACTGTTCATTTCGGTTTACCCAATTCTGTTGTTCCTGCTCAAGTTGACCTAAGCTTTCAGCACGTTTCATGCTGCGAATTTGACGCTGATCAAACACCAGATTAATGGCAAATTCAGCTTCAGGATCATAAACAAAATATGTTTGCCCTGTGTTTTTTTCCCAAATTGCTGCTGCTTGCTGACTTAAGTCGATCATTTGCTGTTGATCAATATTCAAACGTGGGTCAAGTTCAGCGATACGATAGCGCAAAGGTTGCGCTGTGCTATAGCGCACTTGTGACTGCGCTGAGGCAGTTGAGGAAATTTGAGCAAAAGCCGAGACGGGGACTAGCACGCTAAAGCAGGTAGCCAAAAGGAGAGATAAAAGACGCATAATAGGAGATAAAACATGAAAGAGGTCACATTTTAATCGAAAAAAAACAGTAGTCAAATTGATAGAAGCATGTTGAGCTTATGAGTTTTAAGGATATTTCCGTAAAATGAATAAAAATACATTTGTAGACATATAACTAAAAAATCGTGATAAAAAACAATATTTGTTTATTAAATGATCTAAAACCGACATCAGAACAATTGTTTATTTTTTATTTTAAATCGGCTTGATCCATAAAAATTGCTCGAAACATTTAGAAAAGATATTTTTTTTCAGCTCAAAAAATACATTCTATTTCACATAAAATATTTATCTATTTGTACAAAAACTATACTTAAAGTCTAGTCTTTGTTAATTCTTGTAAAGCATTTTGACCTGAAATCAGTTTAATAGATGGCTTTCACAAGGTCTTTATCCGAATCTGTGAGTGCAAATTGTTGAAGGTTTTGTTTTTGGATGACAGGGTACATCAATGAACTTGGATCATTGGTATGTTCTAAACCAAGTGCATGCCCAAATTCATGTGCCAGTGTGAAACGGAGGTCATTGATCGAGGAAAACTCATAGATCAGAATCTGTTTACCGTTGAAATGACCTTTATGGAATAAGTGGGGTTGAAACACTTGATTAAATTGGCTTGCTGAAGCAACCAATTGTTGGTTGTTCTGATTTAAATTCTGGATGTGTTGATTGAGTTGTTGTGTGCGTTGATTATGTTCTTGAACTTCATGTTGTAGTGCCAAAGACTGTTGTTGTAATGCTTTCTGTCTTTGTGAAAATTGTTGTGCCAAATCCTGAGAACTTGAACGGCTTTGATTGAAACGCTGTACTTCTGCATTATATTGTTGGAATTGGGTAGCGAGTTGCGCTTGCTTAGTGGCAATTAACGCGGTCGTTTTTTGCAGTTCATCTTTAGCTTGCTTTAATTGTTGATTTTGAGTTTCCCATTGTTTTTGCTGTTGCTTCAGTTGATCTAAGCCCTGTAATCGCTCAGCACTGCGTTGTTGACGCTCATCAAAGACTAGATTAATGCTAAATTCGGCTTGTGGATCATAAATAAAATTTTGTTGGCCAGTTTCTTGTTCCCACAGTTTGGCGGCTTGTTGAGTCAGCTCAAGTACTTGTTGCTGGCTTAAATTAAAGCGTGGATCAATCTCTGCGATACGATAATGCACGGTTTTTTGGGGGCTTTTGTGTTGGTATGTATCCACTGGATGGCTATTGCTTTGCGCATTGCTGAATTGAGATATGCCCATGCTCAAACAAGCAATCAAACAGGCTAGAGAATGAACTCGCATGCTGAAACCTCCCCAAATAAAAACTTATTTTTGATCATTATTTTGCGAGCGTCAAAATGCTATGTAGTTAATAAATAAAATGAAAAAGTGTGATTTTTTTCTAATAAATAAAAAAATAAATCGAATGATTTACACAATAAAAAAATATGATTTTTGTTGTTTTTTTAATCATAAGTCAAAAAATATCAACGAATTAAATTAACAGTCGTAAAAAGGTTTATGCATAAACGTAAAAAATTGACCTATTGTTAACTTTTGTAAAATTTTTCTGAAAGCGGCAAGTTTTTAACTTTTCAGTGAATAATTGTTTGTTTGTGACATTTATAGTCCATCCAATTTTGAGTTATTTTGGAGATATTCGACCTCAACAGGGTTGATGGCTATCTTGACTGTAACAGTGCACGATCAGCTTGGGTCAGGCGAAAATGAGCAGCATTTTGTTCTTTCATGATTGGATACATCAGGGCTTGAGCATCCTCAGCGTGGGCTAAGCCCAATGCGTGTCCGAACTCGTGAGCGAGTGTTAAACGTAGATCATCCTCAGATTCGAATTCATAAATAAAGATCTGTTTGCCATTAAATAAGCCTTTGTGAAATAAATGGGGTTTAAAGCGCTGTTTATATTGGCTCACCGAGGCATTGAGTTGTTGGTCTAAAGTATTGAGTTCATCGACTTGCTGATTTAATTGAGCAATCTTCTGATTATATTGGTTAATTTCCTGCTGCAAGGTTTGCACATTCTGCTCTAGATCCCGCTGGCGTTGCTGAAAATAGTCCGAATTGGCAAATGAGCTTGGATGCTGTCGTGCATTTTGTTGTTCTTGATTATAGTGCTGGATTTGCTGATTCAGTTGTTGTTGTTTTAAATCCAGAAATTGCTTACTGCGCATGATTTCCTGTTCGATCTGGTCCAGTTGTTGTTTTTTCTCTTGCCAATGTTGTTGATTCGACGCGAGTTGGCTTAAATGTTCTCGGCGTTGCTCACTTTCGATTTGACGTTCATCATAAATCAGGTGAATGGCGAGTTGGGCATTCGGATCATAGACAAAATAATCCTGCCCAGTACCATCTTGCCAGATTTGGGTGGCTTGCTGGCTGATGCTTTTGACTTGTTCAATGCTGAGCTTAAAGCGAGGGTCAACTTCAGCAATCCGATAACGCAGACGTGTATCCAGTGGATTGGCGATACGATCTGTCAGCGAGTTAAATTTAAGTTGAGGATGTTGACGCGTTTGATAGCCTGACCAAAGCAGAAATAGCACCAATACAGCAAGGAAGATGAATTTCATTCGTTATTTTTGGAAAATAGAGGTTGATATAGGCTGGGTAGCACTAAAATTCCCCAGATCAGAGTAGAGAGAATATTGCCTAACTCATAAAAGATAGCACCAAACCCAGATATGAATGTTGAAGAATAGCTGGGTAACAGATAAATAAGTAACAGGGGGAAAAAACTATAGACGTAAAGCTTTCTTGCCCATTGTTTAAATAGCAGCAAGCCGATAAATACAATAACAAAACCAACGGTCAGTATGCTTGAGATGACAAGTTCCCATTTCTGTGGTTCTGTTGCTAATAGTTCATTAATTGCAATCGACGTTTCATCGTATGTATCAAAGATTGCACCTATAAAAATACTAAGCAGCGAAAAAATAAATATTAATCTAAATTGGGTTTTACTAATGACAGGATCTATTTTCATTTTTCAACTAGCGATCATTTTTTAATACTTGGGATTATACCGAAAAATAATTTCATGTGTATCAAGCCAATCGTGCGGTATTCAACTCGATTTGCTTAAGGTTTAGGTTTAGTATTTTAGATGGGACTCCACTCATACACGAGTCATATTGTGGATGAGGCAATTCATTCTGACTGACAATTAAAACAAAATGCAAAGGAATATGCATGCTGAAATATCTACTCAAAGCACCTGAGGCTGTCTGGGCTGCGACTTCGCCCGCACCAGCAAAGGCAGAAAATCTAAAAATTAAATATCTGGGGACCGCAGGGTTTATCCTGTCTGATGCCAATCGAAGCTTAGTGCTTGATCCTTTTATTAGCCGCCCAAGTCTTTGGCAGACCTTTACTCAACCTTTATCTAGTGATCCAGCATTGGTTAAACACTATATCCCTGATGCGGATGAGGTACTGATTGGACATGCGCATTATGACCATATTCTGGATGCCGCAGAAGTGTGTAAACAAACAGGCGCTCGCTTGATTGGTTCACAAGCCAGTGTGATGTACGGGCGTTCTGCGGGTTTGCCTGAGCAACAGATGCAAGCCACACAGGGAAGGGAAGTGATTCACTGCGGTGCGTGGCAAGTGGTCGGTTTACCTTCAATCCATGGCAAAGCCTTGTTTGGTCGTGTTCCATTGCCAGGAGATATGACTGCACCGCCACCATATCCACCAAAATTTCATCAGTTGCGACATGGTTTGGTGTTGAACTGGTGGATTGATACAGGACAACTGCGTGTTGTTCACATCGATTCCGCCGATTTTATCGAGCAAGAATTGCAGGGCAAACAAGCCGATATTGTCTGTTTATGTGCAATCGGGCGCAAATATCGTCCAAACTATGTCAAAGATGTGGTGCGACTACTGAAACCGAAATACATTATTCCATGCCATTGGGATAGCATGGTGACACCGATTGATGTACCGTCACAGCTATTGCCTGGTGCGAATATTCCTAAGTTTATTGAAGAAATAAAAGCCTGCGGTGTTGTACCTTTGTTTATGCCAATTTTGGGTGAACTTTATTTTGAACAAAAATGATTCATCTTAAAATATAAAAAAACCGCGCTTTCGCGCGGTTTTTTTAAAGAGACAAATTATTTTTTGTCATCTTTTACTTCTGTGAACTCGGCATCTACAACGCCATCGTCCGCTTTCTGTTGTTGACCCGCATCACCACCTTGGAATGCATTTGGATCAAAACCTTCTGCGCCGCCAGCTGCACCTTGTGCTTGTTCATAAGCACGTTGTGTAATTGGCATCAAGATGTTTTGTAAAGCTTCAGTTTTCGCTTTGATGTCTTCAACATCATTTTCTTTCGTTGCTGCTTCAAGCTCAGAAACCGCAGTTGTGATGGCAGTTTTTTCATCTTCAGTGACTTTATCACCAAGATCTTTTACTGCTTTCGTCGAGCTAGAAACAAGCGCATCTGCTTCGTTACGTGCTTTTGCTAACTCTTCAAACTTACGATCTTCTTCAGCATTCGCTTCAGCATCTTTGATCATTGCTTCGATTTCAGCATCAGACAAGCCTGAGTTTGCTTTAATCTGGATCGATTGCTCTTTACCCGTGCTCTTATCTTTCGCTGATACTTTTAAGATACCGTCAGCGTTGATGTCGAACGATACTTCAATTTGCGGTACGCCACGTGGAGCAGGTGGGATATCGCCTAACTGGAAGTTACCCAACAATTTGTTTTGTTGAGCCATTTTACGCTCACCTTGGTAAACCGAAATGTCTACTGCAGGCTGGTTGTCAGCAGCGGTAGAGAACACTTGTGATTTCTTCGCAGGAATCGTGGTGTTTTTCTCAATGATCGGAGTCAATACGCCGCCCATCGTTTCGATACCTAAAGTTAACGGTGTTACGTCTAATAAAAGCACGTCAGTTTTGTCACCAGACAATACTGCACCTTGAATTGCTGCACCAATCGCAACTGCTTCGTCAGGGTTCACGTCTTTACGTGGCTCTTTACCGAAGAATTCTTGTACTTTTTGTTGTACAAGTGGCATACGAGACTGACCACCAACCAAGATCACGTCAGAGATGTCAGACGTCGAAAGACCCGCATCTTTAAGTGCAATACGGCAAGGCTCAATCGTACGAGCAACTAAGTCAGCAACCAAACCTTCAAGTTTTGCACGTGTTACGTTGATCACTAAGTGTTTAGGACCAGTCGCATCAGCAGTGATGTATGGAAGGTTGATTTCCGTTGCATTCGATGAAGAAAGCTCGATTTTTGCTTTTTCAGCAGCTTCTTTCAAACGTTGTAACGCAAGTGGATCATTTTTCAAGTTCACACTTTGTTCTTTCTTGAATTCTTCAACCAAGAATTCAATTAATGCGTTATCAAAGTCTTCACCACCAAGGAAAGTATCACCATTGGTTGATAACACTTCGATTTGCTGGTCGCCATCAAGATCAGCGATTTCAATGATTGATACGTCGAATGTACCACCACCTAAGTCGTAAACTGCAACTTTACGGTCGCCTTCTTTTTTATCCATACCGAACGCAAGTGCCGCAGCAGTTGGTTCGTTAATGATACGTTTAACGTCTAAACCAGCGATTTTACCTGCATCTTTAGTTGCTTGACGTTGCGCATCGTTAAAGTAAGCAGGAACAGTAATCACTGCTTCAGTTACAGTTTCACCTAAGTAGTCTTCTGCCGTTTTTTTCATCTTTTTCAAGATTTCAGCAGAGATCTGTTGAGGCGCTAATTTCTTATCGTTTACTTCAACCCAAGCATCGCCATTGTCTGCCTTGATGATTTTGTAAGGCACAAGACCGATATCTTTTTGTACCGCTTGATCTTCATAACGACGACCAATTAAACGCTTGATTGCGAATAATGTATTTTTCGGGTTGGTTACCGCTTGACGTTTCGCGCTTTGACCCACAAGGATCTCGCCATCTTTGTATGCAATGATCGATGGAGTTGTACGTGCGCCTTCAGCGTTTTCAATTACTTTTACTTTATCGCCTTCAAGTACAGCAACACATGAGTTGGTAGTACCTAAGTCAATACCAATAATTTTTGCCATTGATTGTGTTCCTCTAAAATTTTTTGAATCCCCTAATTTCACCTTTGGTAAAGGGGATTTGCTTGTTATTCGATATGAGAGTCAATTGGTATTTTTCAAGCATTTTTATGAAAAAAAATCAAAAAACTCTCAAATTTCTGCATTTTTGAGCAAATAAACGCTTTGCTGCTTAGATTATTGACCAACCATCACCATCGCTGGGCGAAGTAGGCGACCATTTAAGGTATAACCCTTCTGTAAAACAGTGCCAATTTGGTTGGCTTTGGCATTTGGATCGATCCCAACTGCTTGGTGTAAATCTGCATTGAAGCCATTTTGTGTATCCGCTTCAAGCACACCAAACTTCTCAAGCGTGGTGAGTAATGATTTCAGGGTCAGCTTGACGCCTTCAAGTACAGGCGTTTCTTCTTCGCCAGCAGCTTGAATTGCACGTTCAAGGTTATCGACGGAATCCAGTAATTCTTTTGCAAATTTTTCTAGCACAGTGTCTTTGTGCTTTTCAGATTCGCGTTGAATACGCTCGACACTCTTCTGCGCTTCATAAACAGCATTGGCAGTACGTGCTTTTTCTAGCTTCAAGCTTTCTTCGAGTTTGGTGATTTGCGCTTGTAAATCTTCAACGCTAAGCTCGTTTGCTTGCTCTACACCTTCAGCTTGAGTTTGTTCAGTCTGTTGCTCATTTTGAATGTCTTGAGCTTGCTCATTGTGCTCATTAGCCATTGATGATCTCCGTTGAAAAAGGTTCTTAAACATGTACAGTCCTTTTTGGCGTGAATGCTCATAGGGTTAAACCCGAACTGCCACATCTTGGTCATTCATAGATAGGGATGAAGTATGGGCAAGCCGACAAAATTCAAGCGTTCAGGTCGATTTAAATCTTTTAATTTTGCTGATTTAAGTAAAAATTTAAGTTTTCGATGACAAAAGCAATAAATTCTTGAGTAATTTTCGGTAAATGTTGTCTCGATGCATAGACTAAGGACAAGGTCAGATCGGGTGCAGCAAAATCTGTAAATACCTGTTGCAAACGTTGCTGCGCAATATCCTTGCGCACCAGCAACGTTGGCAACATGGCAATCCCTTGGGCTTTAAGACACATTTGATAAAGCGCAATCACATCGTTGCTTTTAAACGTAACATTTAATGGATAGTTCTGCGGTTGCTGATCTGTATCAAACAAGGTCCAGTACTGGTTATGGGTATGATGGGCAATGCATTCATGTTGAATCAACTGACTGGGATGTGACAGGGGCGTGTGGTCTTGTAAATAATGGGGATGTGCGCAAAAGGTGGATTCAATTTGACAGACAGGTCGGGCAATCAACCCATCTGCAACTTTCTGGGTAATCCTCAAAGCAAGATCAACATGAGCATCCATTAAGTCCACGGTATTTTCTGTTAAATAGACATCAAAATGAATCTGTGGGTAGCGTTTCTTAAACTGTTTAATACATTCATTCACACCCAGTTGAAACAGAAATAGGCCACAGGTAAACCGAATCGTACCACTGTGCTGCTCAGGTGCAGCCAAACCTTCAAGTAACTGTTGCTGCTGTAAAATATTTTCACAATAGACCAAGGCTTTTTCACCCGCAGGGGTGAGCGAAACTTTACGGGTATTACGTTGAAACAACCGCGTCGAAAAAGTTTGTTCGAGATGTTCTAAATAACGTGACACCATCGCCTTAGAATAATCCAGATGTTCGGCCGCTTTACTGAGATTGCCTTGATGTGCAATACAGACAAAGACTTGAATGGCTTTTAAGGTATCCATGTTTATTATCATTGTTGCAAGATATGCAACATTTTATCTTAATTCAGGGTGTTTATTCAGCAATAATTGCAATTTAAAGTGTTCCTTATCAGATTGGAGACGATAAGATGAATACCAAACCCTACCTCATTGCTTTATCTACTTTAGCGGCAAGCTCTGCTGCTTTTGCACAAGACTTAAAAATCCAGAACTTTTTAGCTCAACCTGAACACTTTGGTGTGACTTCGACCTTAATTGAAGGTGAGAAAGAAGTTTTATTGGTGAATGCACAATTTTCAAAATCAGAAGCATTGCGTATCGCAGCGGATATTTTAGATAGTGGTAAAACCTTAAAAACCATTTTTGTCAGCTATGGCGATCCAGACTTCTATTTTGGTTTAGATGTGTTTAAGCAATACTTCCCGAATGTGCAGGTGATTGCGACGCCTGAAACGGTGAAGCATATTCAGGATACGCAAGCGCTGAAAGTACAGTATTGGGGTCCAAAAATGGGAGCCAATGCACCGAGCAAGATTATTGTTCCACAAGCATATACGGCTAAAACCTTAACATTAGAAAATGAAAATATCGAAATTAAAGGTAAGAAAGAACTGACCTATTTGTGGATTCCGAGTGCCAAAGCTGTAGTCGGTGGTATTCCAGTGTCTTCGGGGATCCATCTGTGGACTGCGGATACCGCAACAGCCAAAGATCGTGCAGAAGTGGTACAGACTTTGGAAAATATTAAAGCCTTAAATCCACAAGTGGTGGTGCCCGCACATATGAAAGCGGGTGCGGCCGAAGGTCTTGATGCGGTGAACTTCTCGATTGACTATTTAAAGCAATATGAGAAAGCGGTAAAAGACAGCAAAAATTCAGCTGAATTAATTGGAATTATGCAAAAACAGTATCCAACGTTAGGCGAGTCAAGCAGTTTAGAGTTGGGCGCCAAAGTGGTGAAAGGTGAGATGCAATGGCCTTAAACCAAGCTAAATAAACTTAAGAACCGTGATCAGAAGTCACGGTTTTTTATGACTGCTACATTTAATTTTAATCAAAATTACGCAATTGTAATCTTTTAAGCAGATTGTACGGTGTTTCTATGAATTATAAAAAAATAAGATAATCACCTTTTAACTAAAAAAATAAAGCTAAAAACCGTGAAATTACTTTAACTCTAATGCTTTAGCGGTTTTGAAGGTTTTTCTAAATATGTGAAACATGAAGAAAGTTGATTTAAGAAAAATTGCAAAATAGAGCGGCTTACATAACAAACTGCAACTAATCCGCATCACGTCCAAGAAAAAAATTGTGAATCATAGGCATCGCAAAGACAACTTTGCTTTTTGTCATAATGAAAGGAAATACGAAATGAAAAAGTTAGCATTGATTTCTGCGGTTGTAGCTGGTGTTGCGTTAACAGCTGTAGGTTGCTCAACTCAAGGTGGTTTAGACGCGTCTGGTTCAGCTCAAACCACAGGTGCAAGCCCAGCAGGCGTACAAGGTGGTGTTGGTGTACAAGGTGGTTCGTCAGTTGATGTTCAACCTGGTGGCGCTTCTGCTGATGTATCAGGTTCAGTTTCTGGTTCAGCGGGTACCACTGCTCAATAATTTTTTAGAATAAAGTTGGCTTCGCATGAGATTGAACACACGATGCCGCATGCAATCTTATTGATGTACTGCTATACATTGCGCGAAGTTAACTTCATTCATAAAACTGACACTTTTTTAGTGCTATAAAACTAGAACGAATTCATTGGTTCTAGTTTTATCGTTTTGACAATCTCATGTTAAAACAGCATTTAATTGACATAAAAAGTAGTTGTGAATAAGCACTATGGTTAATGACTTTTTGATAATAGCCCTTTAGCGTACGACATATTTTTCAAATCTTGAACTTGATCTAAGACTTTAGAAAAGCATATAGTCAAAGACAACAAGAATTATGGACAGAGCGAAGAAGGGGACAGAAGTGACAGCATTACCTCAAAAAATTCAAACTATTCTAGACAAAGGGCAAGGCCCCGCTGCACGAGCGCTTGATAAGCTCCCCAAAATTGTACAAGAGTCTCTTGCCAAGCTTCTCGCTTATCCGCACCAATATCCAGATTTAGATTCTTTTACCAAATGTCTGATGGCTGTCCAAATTAAACAAGGGCGCATTGGCTTTATTGGCGATGATCCCATTGAATCCCGCCGTCAGTTTGATGCACAAATGTTGGCAATCATTAATCGGCCGACCTCAATTGAATCGGTTGAGGATATTCGTCTTCCGCTACAAAGCGGTACCGTCTTTGCCAGACATTATCACCCTGCACCTCATAAAAAATTGCCGATGATTGTGTTCTATCATGGTGGTGGTTTTGTGGTGGGCGGTTTGGATACCCATGACGAAGCCTGTCGTCTAATTGCCAAGTATGCAAAAGTACAGGTCTTAAGTATTGATTATCCACTCGCACCAGAAGCATCGCCGCAACTATTGATCAAATCATGTGAAGATGCCTTGGCATGGGTGTATCAAAATCGCCGTCAATTGAAAATCTATAAAAACCGGATTGCGGTTGCTGGGGACAGTGCAGGGGGTAATATCAGTACAGCTGTTGCGCAACATTCCGTAGGTAAAGCTTATGCACCCCAAGCACAGCTATTGATTTATCCAGTGGTAGATTTCAAAAGTCGCCATCCATCTTTCTATGCTTATGGGGATGGTTTGGTATTGACCAGCAAAGATGTAGACTATGTCACCGACTATTATGCGACACAACATAATGTTGCATTAGATGATCCGTTGATCTCACCAACCTATGGCAGCCTTAGAAAGTTGGCGCCTGCCTATGTGATTACAGCAGGGCATGATCTATTACATGATGAAGGTGCAATCTATAGTCATAAGCTCAGACAAAACGGGGTAAAAGTCCAATACGTGGATTACCCCGATCAGACGCATGGCTTTATTAACCTGACACCTGTATCGAGTAAGGCCAAACGCAATACCATTGAAGTTGCCAAAAACTTTAGAAAATTTTGGGATAAACATAGTTAATAACGTTAGAGCCGATGTTTCACGTGAAACATCGGTTTTTTGTTTTAAAGATAACAAATAGAAATAGCAAAATAGCATCAGCAAAACTAAGATGAGCATTCACAACAAATCAATGATCAAGCCGAGAAAAGCAATGATGAAAAAGTTGTTTATGACAACAGGTTTAATTTTGGCAAGTAGCCATTTATTTGCAAATACTATGGTTGATATGAAAACCAGTATGGGCAACATCGAAATCGAACTTTTTGATGATAAAGCACCTGTGTCTGCAAAAAACTTTGAAAGCTATGTAAAAAGCAACTTCTATACAGGCACGATCTTCCATCGCGTGATTCCTGGCTTTATGGTGCAGGGTGGTGGTTTAGATGCCAACATGATTGAGAAGACAACCAAAGCCCCAATTGTGAATGAGTCGAGCAATGGTTTGAAGAACACACGTGGTACTTTGGCCATGGCACGTACCAGTAACCCGAATTCTGCAAGTAGCCAATTCTTTATTAATGTGGCAGATAATAATTTTTTAAATAAGTCACCGATGGACGCAGGTTATGCCGTATTTGGGAAAGTAACCAAAGGGATGGATATTGTCGATAAGATCGTGAATGTACCAACGGCCAACTATGGTATGCATCAAAATGTACCGAAACAGCCCATTAAAATTATCAGTGTACAGATAAAGAACAGTAAGTAAAAAACAAAGCAGAAATATCTATAAAATATTTCTGTTTTAATTTTATGTGCTTACGAGAATTATGCTGCTTTGTTAAACAGATTGGTGTGCAAAAAAAGAACACTCGATAAAACAAGGGTTTAAAAAAGCTTGCACCCTAAAAAAAATCTCCTATAATGCACTCATCCCGACGCGATGAAGCAAAAATAACTTAGCTTTAACTGGTTAAGTTGTTAAAATTTATTGCGTTATTTACCGCTGACGAGGTGGTAAAGAGATCATTAAGAGAATAGAAGAACAACTTGTGTGGATTTTTACTGGTTGATCAATCGAAAATATTTCATTGATTGAAGAGTAGAAATTTCTCGAAGTTTATTTGAGCGAATTTTTAGTCAGAAAATTGATGAGCCAAGATTTGTAGCCATAAGCTACTAATGATTTTAAACTGAAGAGTTTGATCATGGCTCAGATTGAACGCTGG
>Ga0209958_1000841_pt1 | contig 34952 bp, 35 predicted proteins | sample ThiBio_inoc_plan_FD_183942 | JGI IMG/M metagenome (GOLD analysis project Ga0209958, IMG submission 183942) | Wastewater bioreactor microbial communities from Cape Town, South Africa - Thiocy_inoc_plan (SPAdes) | ecosystem: Engineered > Bioremediation > Thiocyanate > Unclassified | place: South...
TGGCCATGCCCTCGATCATGGCGGGCATCAACCAGGCGCTGATGCTGTCGCTGTCCATGGTGGTGATCGCTTCCATGATCGCCGTCGGCGGCCTGGGCCAGATGGTGCTGCGTGGCATCGGCCGCCTGGACATGGGCCTGGCCACGGTCGGCGGCCTGGGCATCGTGCTGCTGGCCATCACGCTGGACCGCATCACCCAGGCCATGGGCCAGCCGCGCCGCGGCGCGCGCCACTGGTGGCAGACCGGGCCTGTGGGCCTGGTGCTGCGGCTGGCGCGAAGCCGCCGTCACCCTTCACTTTCTTCCTCCAACGACCTCACCCAAGGAGAAACCGCATGAACGTTCCATTCCACCGATTCACGCTGTGGCGCAAGCTCTTCGCCGCCGGCCTGGTGGCCGCCACGGCGGCCACCGCCATCGCCCAGGACCTGCCCGGCAAGGGCGTCGTGGTCAAGCCGGTGAAGAGCTCCATCGCTGAAGAAACCTTCCAGACCCTGCTGGTGGGTCGCGCGCTGCAGAAGCTGGGCTATGAGGTGCAGCCGATCAGCGAGGTGGAGTACGCCACCGCCCACGTGGCCCTGGCCAACGGCGACGCCACCTACCTGGCCAGCCACTGGGACCCGCTGCACGCCGACTTCTACAAGAACGCCGGCGGCGACGCCAAGCTCTCGCGCACCGGCGCCTACTCGCCCGGCGCGGCCCAGGGCTACCTGATCGACAAGAAGACGGCCGACGCCCACAAGATCACCAACGTCGCACAGCTGCAGAAGCCCGAGATCGCCAAGCTCTTCGACGCCGACGGCGATGGCAAGGCCGACCTGACCGGCTGCAACCCCGGCTGGGGTTGCGAGGCCGTCATCGAACACCAGCTCACGGCCTACAAACTGCGCGACACCGTGCGCCACGTGCAGGGCAGCTACTCGGCGCTGATCGCCGACACCATCACCCGCTACAAGCAGGGCAAGCCCATCCTGTACTACACCTGGACGCCCTACTGGGTGAGCGGCGTGCTGCGCCCGGGTCAGGACGTGGTGTGGCTGCAGGTGCCGTTCTCCTCGCTGCCCGGCGAGCAGGCCAAGCTGGACACCAAGCTGCCCAATGGCCAGAACTACGGCTTCGTCATCAACACGCAGCGCATCGTGGCCAACCGCGCCTTCGTGGAGAAAAACCCGGCCGCGGGCAAGCTGTTCGAGGTGATGAAGCTGTCGGTGGGCGACATCAATGCCCAGAACCTGCGCATGCGCGACGGTGAGAACAAGCCGGCCGACATCGAGCGCCACGTCGACGCCTGGATCAAGGCCAACCAGAAGACCTTCGACGGCTGGATCGCCGAGGCGAAGGCGGCGGCCAAGGGCTGAGCCCCGCTGTCGGGCGCGGGCTTGACGCCAGCGTCAACCCGCCGTCTTGGGCGTGAAGTCGCAGTACGCCGCCACCGCGCAGCGGTGGCACTGCGGCTTGCGCGCCAGGCACACGTAGCGCCCGTGCAGGATGAGCCAGTGGTGCGAATCCACCGCGTACTCGGGCGGCACGCGCTTCATCAGCGCCAGTTCCACGGCCAGCGGGGTCTTGCCCGGCGCCAGGCCGGTGCGGTTGCTGACGCGAAAGATGTGCGTGTCCACCGCCATGGTGGGCTCGCCGAAGGCCACGTTGAGCACCACGTTGGCCGTCTTGCGGCCCACGCCGGGCAGGGCCTCCAGCGCCTCGCGCGTGCGTGGCACCTCGCCGCCGTGGCGCTCCACCAGGATGCGGCAGGTCTCCATGAGGTGTCGGGCCTTGCTGCGGAACAGGCCGATGGTCTTGATGTAGCCCTCCAGCCCCTGCAGCCCCAGGGCCAAGATGGCCTGCGGCGTATTGGCCACGGGGAACAGCTGGCGCGTGGCCTTGTTGACGCTCACGTCGGTGGCTTGGGCCGACAGCAGCACGGCGGCCAGCAGCTCGAAGACGGTGGTGTATTCCAGCTCCGACTGGGGGCTGGGGTTGCTCGCCTTCAGGGTGGCGAAGAAGGGTTCGATCAGCTCGCGCTTCATGGGCGCGCAGTCTATCCATCCCTCCGAGGGTTTGCCCGGGGCCGATGCGCGGCGCGCGGTTTTGGTGACAATGCGCCATTCCGATCCGACCCCACCCCCCGTCCGCATGAGCCACACCATTCCCTTCGCCGATCGCCTGAACAACGTCGAAACCTCCGCCATCCGCGAGCTGTTCAAGCTGCTCGGCAAGCCCGGCATCATCAGTTTCGCGGGCGGGTTTCCCGACAGCGCCCTGTTCGACGTCGACGGCATCCGCGAGGCCGTGAACGCCGCGTTGAGCGAAGAGCCCGGCGCCACCCTGCAGTACGGCGCCACCGAGGGCCACCAGCCCCTGCGCGAGCAGTTGGCCGCCTTCATGGCCAGCAAGGGCGTGCGCGGGCTCGCCGCCAGCGACCTGATCGTCACCACCGGCAGCCAGCAGGCGCTGGACCTGCTGGGCAAGACGCTCGTGTCGCCCGGCGACAAGGTGATCGTCGAAGGCCCCACCTTCCTGGCCACCATCCAGTGCTTCCGCCTGTACGGCGCCGACCTGGTCACCGTACCCGTGGACGGGCAGGGCGCCCAGACCGATCGGCTGGAGCAACTCATCGCCGAGCACAAGCCCAAGTTCGTCTACCTCATCCCCACCTTCGGCAACCCCAGCGGCGCCATGATGAGCCTGGAGCGCCGCAAGGCCGTGCTGCGGATGGCGGTCAAGCACGGCACCCTGATCGTGGAAGACGACCCCTACGGCGACCTGTACTTCGGCGAAGCGCCGCCGCCCAGCCTGCTGGCCCTGGCCGACGAGGTGCCCGGCGCGCGCGACGTCCTGGTGCACTGCGGTTCGCTGAGCAAGGTGCTCAGCCCCGGCCTGCGCGTGGGCTGGATGGTGGGGCCGGCCGAATTGCTGGCCAAGGCCACCATGTGCAAGCAGTTCAGCGACGCCCACACCAGCACCTTTGCCCAGGCCACGGCGGCCCAGTACCTCAAGGCCGGTCGCATGCCCGCCACGCTGTCGCGCGTGCGTCGCGTCTACGCCGAGCGTGCCGCCACCATGACGGCCGCGCTGCGGCGCGAACTGGGCGACGCGATCGACTTCGTCGCGCCCCAGGGCGGTTTGTTCGTGTGGGCCTGGCTCACCGGCGCGGGCGGCAAGGTGGCCGACGGCGCGGTCTTCGCGAAGAAGGCCATCGAGCAGGGCGTGGCCTTCGTGCCAGGCGCCCCGTTCTTCGCCACCGACCCGGTGCACGCCACGCTGCGCCTGAGCTTCGCCACCGCGCCGCTGGACAAGATCGAAGAAGGCATTCAACGGTTGGGCAAAGCCTTGTGACATGAACACCACCACCACCGCTCCCCGGGTCGCCGGGGCCGACGACGGTCCCGAGACACAACCGGGTCCTGTGCCCGAACTGGTGATCGACGACGTCGACGTCTTCATCGATGGCGTGGGGCCCCAGACGGTGGTGATGGTGCATGGCTGGCCCGACACGCCCGCGCTGTGGGACGGCACCGTGGCCGCCTTGGTGCCCGACTGGCGCTGCGTGCGCTTCCATCTGCCGGGCTTCGACCTGGCGCGCGGCCCCCGGCCCATGAGCCAGAGCGACATCGTCGCGCTCATCGCGCGCATCGTGGACGCCGTGAGCCCCGACCAGCGCGTGACCCTGCTGCTGCACGACTGGGGCTGCGCCTTCGGCTACACCTACGCCAAGCGCCACTCCGAGCGCGTGGCGCGCATCGTGGCGCTGGACATCGGCGACGTGGGCTCGCGCGACTACTTCGAATCCCTGGGCTGGCGCGAGAAGCTCATGATCGCGGGCTACCAGCTCTGGTTGGCCACCGCCTGGTCACTGGGCCCGCGTGCGCCCGGCCTGGCCAACCGCATGACGCGCTGGATGGCGCGCCGGATCGGCTGCCGCAACGACCCAGCCCTGATCGGCTGGGAGATGAACTACCCCTACGCCATGCGCTGGTTCAATGCCTTCGGCGGTCTGCGCGGCGCGGGCCAGGCCGAGCGGCTGATCGACGAGCAGCTGCCGGGCCTGTTCGTCTATGGCCGGCGCAAGCCCTTCATGTTCCATTCCAGCCGCTGGGTGCGCCACCTCAACCGCACCACCGGCTGCGCGGCCAAGTCGCTGGACACGGGGCACTGGATCATGAAACAGAAGCCGGCCGAGTTCCACGCCGTGCTCAAGGACTGGCTGGCCAACGTGACTCAGCCCGCCTCCACCCCCAAGGCCTGAGCCACCCGGAACGCCGCCCAGGCGTCGTTGGCCGCGTAGAGCAGCTGCGCTTCGCTCAGGCTGGCGGCGGCCCAGTTGCTGGTGGCGGCCTTCTTGCTCTTGGCGAAGCGCTGGCCGAACAGCACCGCCACGGCGGCGCGCACGCCCATGTCCTTGCGGTAACCCTGGGCGCGGAAGAGGGCGTTGAGTTCGATCACGCCCGCGGGTTCGATGCCCAGCTTGGCGCGCACCCGCAGGTTGTCGTCGCGCAGGCCGAAGCCCGCCTTGGCGTGCGCCGGGTGGGCCAGCAGGGCCGCCACCGCCGCGCGGCAGCCCGGGTCGGCCAGCTGGAACACCCAGGCGCGCTCGGCGATGGCCAGTTGCACCACGTGCGGGCCGTCAGACACCTGGTCCTTGAAGAAGGTGGGCTTGGATTCTGTGTCGAAGCCCCAGACCGGGTGAGCGGCCAGCGCGGCGGCGGCGTCGCGGGCGCCGTCGGCGCTGCGCACCAGCGCGATGCGCGCGAGGTCCAGCGGCGGGAAGGGGGGTAGGGCGTCGATGGCGTCCTTGTCGGGCGTGGGTCGGGTTTCGCGCGCGGTCATGGGGCGCCAGCATAGCCGCCAGGGCCATCGCGTTCCGGCACAATTTCCCGATGACCACCCCCCTGCTGCAGGAAGTGGCGAGCGAGGCCCCCACCCCGGGCGAGTTCGTGCGCTTCCCCAACTCCCCTTTCGAGCTGTTCCTGCCCTACCCGCCGGCCGGGGACCAGCCCGAGGCGATCGACCAGCTCGTCGAAGGCATCAACGACGGCGAGGTTTTCCAGACCCTGCTGGGCGTGACCGGCTCGGGCAAGACCTTCACCATGGCCAACGTGATCGCGCGCGTTGGCCGCCCGGCCATCGTGTTCGCGCCCAACAAGACCCTGGCCGCCCAGCTCTACAGCGAGTTCCGCGAGTTCTTCCCGAAGAACGCGGTCGAGTACTTCGTCAGCTATTACGACTACTACCAGCCCGAGGCCTATGTGCCGCAGCGCGACCTGTTCATCGAGAAGGACAGCGCGATCAACGAGCACATCGAGCAGATGCGCCTGAGCTGCACCAAAAGCATCCTGGAGCGGCGCGACGTGCTCATCGTGGCCACGGTCTCCGCCATCTACGGCATCGGCAAGCCCGAGAGCTACCACCAGATGGTGATGACCCTGCGCGTGGGCGACAAGATTGGCCAGCGCGACGCCATTGCCCAGCTGGTCCGCATGCAGTACACGCGCAACGAAACCGACTTCGGCCGCGGCAAGTTCCGCGTGCGCGGCGACACCATCGATGTCTTCCCGGCCGAACACTCCGAGATGGCGATCCGCATCGAGCTGTTCGACGACGAGATCGAAAGCCTGCAGCTGTTCGATCCGCTCACCGGCAAGGTGCGCCAGAAGATCCCGCGCTTCACCGTTTTCCCCAGCAGCCACTACGTGACCCCGCGCGAGCAGGTGCTGCAGGCGGTGGAGACCATCAAGCTCGAACTCGACCAGCGCCTGAAGGAATTGGTGGGCATGGGCAAGCTGGTGGAGGCGCAGCGCCTGGAGCAGCGCACCCGGTTCGACCTGGAGATGCTGAGCGAGGTGGGCCACTGCAAGGGCATCGAGAACTACACGCGCCACCTGTCGCAGGCGCGCCCGGGCGATCCGCCGTCTACCCTGACCGACTACCTGCCGCGCGACGCGGTGATGTTCCTGGACGAAAGCCACGTGCTGATCGGCCAGCTCGGCGGCATGTACAACGGCGACCGCGCCCGCAAAACCACGCTGGTGGAGTACGGCTTTCGCCTGCCCAGCGCGCTGGACAACCGGCCGCTGAAGTTCGAGGAGTTCGAGCAGCGCATGCGCCAGGTGGTGTTCGTCTCGGCCACACCGGCTGACTACGAAAAGACCCACGCCAGCAAGGTGGTCGAGCAGCTGGTGCGGCCCACCGGCCTGGTCGATCCGGAGCTGGAGGTGCGCCCCGCCATGCACCAGGTGGACGACGTGCTGCAGGAGATCCGCCTGCGCGTGCAGCGCCAGGAGCGCGTGCTCATCACCACGCTCACCAAGCGCATGGCCGAGCAGCTCACCGACTACCTGACCGAGAACGGCGTGAAGGTGCGCTACCTGCACAGCGACATCGACACGGTCGAGCGCGTGGAGATCCTCCGCGACCTGCGCCTGGGCGCCTTCGACGTGCTGGTGGGCATCAACCTGCTGCGCGAGGGCCTGGACATTCCGGAGGTCTCGCTGGTCGCCATCCTGGACGCGGACAAGGAGGGCTTCCTGCGCTCCGAGCGCAGCCTGATCCAGACCATCGGCCGCGCCGCGCGCAACCTCAACGGCAAGGCCATCCTCTACGCCGACCAGATCACCGACTCCATGAAGGCGGCCATCGGCGAAACCGAGCGCCGCCGCGCCAAGCAGATCGCGCACAACGCGGCGCACGGCATCGAGCCGCGCAGCGTGAACAAGCGCATCAAGGACCTGATCGACGGCGTCTACAGCGAGAAGGCGGGCAAGGAGGCCGACCGCCTGGCCGCCGAAAGCGCCGCCCGCGCCGAGCTTGAGGAAATGAGCGAGAAGGACGTGGCCCGGGAAATCAAGCGGCTGGAAAAGCTCATGCTGGAGCACGCCCGCAACCTGGAGTTCGAGAAGGCCGCCCAGGTGCGCGACCAACTCGCCGAGCTCAAGGCCCGGGTGTTCGGGTCCACCGGGCACGACAGCGCGGCCTGAACGTTTTCGTGGCAAGCCGACTCCCAGAATCCGGGGGGTGTGCCCGGGCGCCTGTCCACTGGCACAAACCCCATGCCGGTACAATGCCGAGCAAATCGCTCAGCTTTTGGGCTATAATTCGACAAAATTAGTCGGGAAACCCCGCGACAGCAACAGACCCTCAAGGGTCGGGGCGGGTGGAGGAGGGGTTCGCCACGGCGGATGCCCGGCGGGCCTTGCCACGAAGGTCAAGCAACACAATAGGAGCTTGCAATGCGCCTCACGACGAAGGGCCGCTTCGCGGTCACAGCCATGATCGATCTGGCCCTGCGCCAGAACAACGGTCCGGTCACGCTGGCGGCTATCAGCCAGCGGCAGCAGATTTCCTTGTCCTATCTCGAGCAGCTGTTCGGCAAGCTGCGCCGGCACCAGCTGGTGGAGTCCACCCGCGGGCCGGGTGGTGGCTACACCCTGGGCCGCAAGGCGGGCGAAATCACCGTGGCCGACATCATCGTGTCGGTGGACGAGCCGATCGATGCCACCCAATGCGGCGGCAAGGAGAACTGCCTGGGCGAAGGCCAGCGCTGCATGACGCACGAGCTCTGGGCCCAGCTCAATGCCCGCATGGTCGATTTCCTGGATTCGGTGACGCTGCAGTCGCTGGTGGACGAGCAGCTCGCCAAGGGCGTGGTGGTGGAGAACGCGCCCATGATCAAGCGCGCCATTTCCAGCACGCCGGTGGTCAAGCCCATCCGCGTGAACGCGCCGAACTCCGTGTTCGCCCTCGGAGGCGCCGCGCTCTCGAAGTGAATCCGGCCCGCGGGGCTGGCGGCGTGTTGGCCGCCGGCCTCGCCAGCCCTTGTCCAACGCCAGACAGAACAAGCCCATGAGCACCCCGCACTTTCCCATCTACATGGACTACAGCGCCACCAGCCCGGTCGATCCGCGCGTGGTGGACGCCATGATTCCCTGGTTGCGCGAGCACTTCGGCAATCCCGCGTCGCGCAGCCACGCCTGGGGCTGGGAGGCGGAGAAGGCGGTGGAGACCGCGCGCGAGCAGGTGGCCGCGCTGATCGGCGCCGACCCGCGCGAGATCGTCTGGACCAGCGGCGCGACGGAATCGAACAACCTCGCGCTCAAGGGCGCGGCGAACTTCTATAAGGGCAAGGGGAAGCACCTCATCACGGTGAAAACCGAGCACAAGGCCGTGCTGGACACCATGCGCGAGTTGGAGCGCCAGGGCTTCGAGGTCACCTACCTCGACGTACAGGCCGACGGCCTGGTCGACCTGGAGGCTTTCAAGGCGGCGATCCGCCCGGACACCATCCTGGCCTCGGTCATGTTCGTGAACAACGAGATCGGCGTCATCCAGGACATCGCTGCCTTGGGCGCCATCTGCCGCGAGAAGGGCGTGATCTTCCACGTCGATGGCGCGCAGGCCACGGGCCGCGTCGATATCGACCTGCAGAGCCTGCCGGTGGACCTGATGAGTCTGACCGCGCACAAGACCTACGGCCCCAAGGGCATCGGCGCGCTGTACGTTCGCCGCAAGCCGCGCGTGCGCATCGAGGCGCAGATGCACGGCGGCGGCCACGAGCGCGGCATGCGTTCGGGCACGCTGGCCACGCACCAGATCGTGGGCATGGGCGAGGCCTACCGCATCGCCAAGGCCGAGATGCACGAAGAGAACAAGCGCATCCAGGCCCTGCACGACCGCCTGGTCAATGGCCTGAAGGACATCGAGGAGGTGTTCATCAACGGCAACGAGGCGCGCCGTATCCCGCACAACCTCAACATGAGCTTCAACTACGTCGAGGGCGAGTCGCTGATCATGGGCATCAAGGGCCTCGCGGTGTCCTCGGGCTCGGCCTGCACCTCGGCCAGCCTGGAGCCCAGCTACGTGCTGCGCGCCCTGGGCCGCAGCGACGAACTCGCGCACAGCAGCCTGCGCATGACCATCGGCCGCTGGACGACCGAAGAAGAGATCGACTACGCGATCGCGACGATCAAGGAGAACGTCGCCAAGCTGCGTGAACTGTCACCCTTGTGGGAAATGTTCAAGGATGGCGTCGACCTGTCGACCATCCAGTGGGCGGCCCACTGATCCGAAGGAGAACAACATGGCCTATTCCGAAAAAGTCGTTGACCACTACGAAAACCCCCGCAACGTCGGTTCCTTCGACAAGGGCGACGAGACGGTTGGCACTGGCATGGTAGGTGCGCCGGCCTGTGGCGACGTGATGAAGCTGCAGATCAAGGTGAACCCGGCCACCGGCGTGATCGAGGACGCGCGCTTCAAGACCTACGGCTGCGGCTCGGCCATCGCCTCGAGCTCGTTGGTGACCGAGTGGGTCAAGGGCAAGACGCTCGACGAAGCCGCCGCGCTCAAGAACAGCCAGATCGCCGAGGAGCTTGCGCTGCCGCCGGTGAAGATCCACTGCTCCATCCTGGCCGAGGACGCCATCAAGGCGGCCGTGGACGACTACCGCAAGAAGCACGCGAACTGATCCCATGGCCGTCACGATTTCCGAAGCTGCGGCGCGCCACGTCACGCGCTACATCGCCAAGCGCGGCAAGGGCGTGGGCGTGCGTCTGGGCGTCAAGACCACCGGCTGTTCGGGCCTGGCCTACAAGCTGGAGTACGCCGACGAGATCGCCCCCGAGGACGTGGTGTTCGAGGACAACGGCGTGAAGGTGCTGGTCGACCCGAAAAGCATGCCTTACATCGACGGCACGCAACTCGACTTCGTGCGCGAAGGCCTCAACGAGGGCTTCAAGTTCAACAACCCCAACGAACGGGACCGCTGCGGCTGTGGCGAGAGCTTCAGAATCTGAGCGATGAGGTCTCGAATCGACCGCCCGGCGCAGGCCTCGGCGGTCTTTCTTTTTCCATGAACCTGCAATCCAGCGACTTCGAGCTCTTCGGCCTGCCCGAGTCCTTCGCCATCGACCGCGCCGCGCTCGACGCGCGCTGGAAGGACCTGCAGCGCCAGGCCCATCCCGACCGCAACGCGCACGCCGATCCGGCCACGCAGCGCCAGGCCATGCAATGGTCGGTGCGCATCAACGAGGCCTACCAGCGCCTGAAGGACCCGCTGCGCCGCGCGGCCTACCTGTGCGAGCGGCGCGGCGCCCCGATCGAGGCCGAGAACAACACCGCCATGCCGGCCGACTTCCTCATGCAGCAGATGCAGTGGCGCGAGTCGCTCGACGAGACCGAGGGCGTGGAGGCGCTGGAGGCCCTGGCCGACGAGGTGGCCGAGGCGAGGCGCGCGCGCGTCGAGGCCTTGCGCGCCGCGCTGGACGAGCGGGGTGACGCGCCGGAGGCCGCGCGTCAAGTCAGAGCCCTCATGTTCATTGAGCGCTTTGCCAGCGACGTGGAGGATCGGCTCGATCAGCGGGGACAATAAGCGGCTCCCGTTCCCGCGATACCGACACGACAGACAACCCCGATGGCGCTCCTGCAGATTTCCGAACCCGGCCAGTCCCTTGACCCGCACCAGCGCCGGGTGGCGGTCGGCATCGACCTCGGCACCACGCATTCCCTGGTGGCCGCGGTGCGGCATGGCGTGGCGGAATGCCTGCCCGACGAGCAAGGCCGCGTGATCCTGCCCAGCGTGGTGCGTTACCTCCCGGCCTCGGCCGGCGGTTCGGGTCGCCAGATCGGGCACGACGCGCTGGCCGCGCAGGTGGACGACCCGGCCAACACCATCAGCTCGGTCAAGCGCCTCATGGGCCGCCGGCGCGACCAGGTGGTCGACGTGGACCGGCTGGCCTATGCGGTGGTCGACCAGGACGGCATGGCCCAGATCGACACCGTGGCCGGCCGCAAGACCCCCATGGAGGTGAGCGCGGAGATCCTGGCCACATTGCGCTACCGCGCCGAGGACAGCTTCGCCGACGACCTGTTCGGCGCCGTCATCACCGTGCCCGCGTACTTCGACGACGCGCAGCGCCAGGCCACCAAGGACGCCGCGAAGCTGGCCGGCATCGAGGTGCTGCGCCTCATCAACGAGCCCACGGCCGCGGCCATCGCCTACGGCCTGGACAACGGCGCCGAGGGCGTTTACGCGGTCTACGACCTGGGCGGGGGCACCTTCGACATTTCCATCCTGCGCCTCACGCGCGGCGTGTTCGAGGTGCTGGCCACGGGCGGCGACTCCGCGCTCGGGGGCGACGACTACGACCAGGCGCTCGCGGCCTGGGTGCTGCAGCGCCAAGGCATGGCGATCGAATCGCTGGACGCCTCCGCGCGCGCGGCGCTGCACAAGGAGGCGCGGCGCGTGAAGGAGGCCCTGTCGGCCGACGCTCAGGTGCCGTTCCGCGCCACGCTGGCGGGCCGCGTGGTGGAGCAAAGCGTGACCGCCGCCGATTTCGAGGCTTGCACCGAGCCGCTCACGGCCCGCACCATGGCCGCCGTGCGCAAGGCCCTGCGCGACGCGCGCACGTCCAAGGACGAGGTGAAGGGCGTTGTGATGGTGGGCGGCTCCACGCGCATGCCGGTGATCCGCCGCACGGTGGGCAGCTTCTTCGGCACCGAACCCCTGGTGAACCTCAACCCGGACGAGGTCGTCGCGCTGGGCGCGGCGATCCAGGCCAACGCCCTGGCTGGCAACAGCAAGGACGGCGACCTGCTCCTGCTCGACGTGATCCCGCTGTCGCTGGGCATCGAGACCATGGGTGGTCTGGTCGAGCGCATCGTGCCGCGCAACAGCAGCATCCCCACCGCGCGCGGGCAGGACTTCACCACCTACCAGGACGGCCAGACCGCGCTGGCGCTGCACGTGGTGCAGGGTGAGCGCGATCTGGTGGCCGACTGCCGCAGCCTCGCGCGTTTCACGCTGCGCGGCATCCCGCCCATGGCGGCGGGCGCGGCGCGCATCCGCGTCACCTTCACCGTCGATGCCGACGGCCTGCTCGCCGTGGCCGCGAAAGAGCTGACCTCGGGTGTCGAGGCCAGCATCGACGTCAAGCCGTCCTACGGGTTGAGCGACGAGCAGATTGCCCGCATGCTGCAGGACAGTTTCGCCACCGCTCAGCAGGACATGCAGGCCCGCGCCCTGGTCGAGGCCCGCGTCGACGCCGACCGCCTGCTGCTGGCCACCCATTCCGCGCTCGCGGCCGATGGCGATCTGCTGCGGGCCGACGAGCGCGATGCGATCGACGCCCTCATGGCCGCCCTGCGAACCACCGCCGAGGGCGAGGACGCCGCCGCCATCGAGGCCGCGATCGAGGCGCTGGCCAAGGGCACCGAGTCCTTCGCCGCCGAGCGCATGAACCGCGGCATTCAGCAGGCCCTGTCCGGCAAGAAGATCGAAGAAGTCTGAGTCCAAGAACCCCATGCCCACGATCAAGATCCTCCCGCACACCGAGTACGCGCCCGAGGGCAAGACCATCAGCGCGCCGGCCGGTACCTCCATCTGCGAGGCCCTGCTCGAGAACGGCGTGAACATCGAGCACGCCTGCGACATGAGCTGCGCCTGCACCACCTGCCACGTCATCGTGCGAGAGGGCTACAACAGCCTGAACGAGGCCCAGGAGGACGAGGAAGACCTGCTCGACCGCGCCTGGGGCCTGGAGCCACAGTCGCGCCTGTCGTGCCAGGCCATCCTGGCCCAGCAGGACGTGACGATCGAGATACCCAAGTACACGATCAACCACGCCAAAGAGAACCACTGATGCGCCAGATCATTCTCGACACCGAGACCACCGGCCTGTCGGCCGAGAACGGCGACCGCATCATCGAGATTGGCTGCGTGGAACTGCTCAACCGCAAGTTCACCGGCAACAACCTGCACCACTACGTCAACCCCGAGCGCGACAGCCACGAGGACGCGCTCAAGGTGCACGGCATCCAGAACGAATTCCTGCGCACCAAGCCCAAGTTCGCGGCCATCGCCGAGGAGCTGATCGAGTACCTGCGCGGCGCCGAGATCATCATCCACAACGCGCCCTTCGACATTGGCTTCCTGAACATGGAGTTCAGGCGCCTGGGCCTGCCGCGCGTGACCGAGGTGGTGAGCGGTGTGCTCGACACCCTGGTGATGGCCAAGGAGATGTTCCCGGGCAAGCGCAACGGCCTGGACGCGCTGTGCGACCGCCTGGGCGTGGACAACTCGGGCCGCACGCTGCACGGCGCCCTGCTGGACGCCGAACTGCTGGCCGACGTCTACATCAACATGACGCGCGGCCAGGACGCGCTGCTCATCGAGGTGGCCGACGCGCCGGGCGAGGGCGGGGTGGTGGAGGTGGTGGACCTGAGCCGCCTGGACCTGCCCGTGCTGCGCGCCAACGAGCAGGAAGCACTGGCCCACGACACCGTGCTGGCCGAACTCGACAAATCCAGCAAGGGCAAGACCCTGTGGCGGCGGCTGGAAGCGGCCTGAAAAAGCGGCCCAGAAAATCTGGCTATAATGCGAGGCTTCCGACAGCGCTGCCAAGCGGCGCTGATCGGGCGGTTAGCTCAGTGGTAGAGCACTGCCTTCACACGGCAGGGGTCGCAGGTTCGAACCCTGCACCGCCCACCAGGAACCCCGTTCCAGAAAAAAGGCCTTGCGAGTGATCGCAAGGCCTTTTTGTTTGCAGAGGCCCGCCCGGTGGCGCCAGCCGAAGAGCGCCACGGGCGAGGCCCATGGCCTCTCTACTCGACGGAAATCAAGCGCTGCAAGCCGGTGCGGGGATGCAGGGGCGTGGCCATTCCGTTCATCAGGGCCTCCTGGCGCCGTGCGCAGGCCATGGCCGCCAGGCGGCCGTCGGACAGGTGGCGGAAAAGCCGCTTTCCCCGCTGCTTGTGCCCGGCGGCCAGGCCGGCCTCCATGCCATCGCTGAGCGTCTGGGAGTGGTCGATGCGTTCCTGCAAAGCCGCGAGCAACCAGTCGTCCAGGCTGTTGAATCCCGGGGGCGCGGTGGGCTTGCCGGGCAGTTCGCTCAATTTGCGCAGCTTCCACGCCTTCAGGGCGTTCAGTACCTCGTCGATCAGCTCAGGGCGCTGATCGATCCGCTTCAGAAACTGCCCCGCCGTGCCCATGGGGTTGGGCGTGCGGAAGCTGGGGCCCTCCAGTTCTTTGACCAACCAGGGTTTCAGTTTGGTGTGGCCGACTTCCTGAATGGCGCCGACCAGCACGTCGTGGCCCATCAACGGCGCCTGGACCTTGGGTGCCTGGGCCAGGGGCTGCAGATGGCGCGGGGACGGGACGTGCTCGCTGGGGTCGATCAGCACCTCCAGCAGCCACTGGAGCTTGTGGCCCATGACCCTTGTGGTCGTCGTTGTTGTCGTGGTGGTGGTCGTCGTCGCCGTTGCCGCCGTCGTCGTCACCTGTTCGGACACGTCCATGTGAAAGGCGGTGCGCTTGGTTCTGAACCGCTCGAGGTCGTCCAGATCGATGTTCCTTTCCAGCAGCGCGGCCCTGAACCGGGCCAAGCGCTCCTCGCGGTTCAGGCGTTTTTGGGTGGTGGCGGCCCCCCAGGGATGCAGCGCATCGCGCGAGGTCGCGGCGATCAGGTCCTGCCGCAGGCCGGCATGGGCAGGATCGTTCAGCAGGGCCAGCAGCGCCTGGTGGGTGTTCTCGACGGAGGCCGCCGGTTTGTGGAACGGGAGGCGATCGGACCGAAAGTGCCGGGTCTTGTACACCTTGGCGGCGATGGTGCTGCGGCACACGCCGAGGTAGTGCTGCTCATTCGCGCAGAGCGGGAGGCAGGTCCGCAGGTAGTCGACATCGTCATCGCACAGGCCCATCTTGCGCAGCATCTGCGCCGCGAAGCTCTCGCGCACGGCCTCGCCCTTGAGGGCGGCCTGTCGCGCGGCGCCCAGCAGATCGCGCGAGAGCCACTCGATGGCGACGAACTTGTTGTGCTTGAGCAAGGCCTGGCGTTCCAGCCCCTGGCGCAAGCCCTTGGGCGCGCTCTGCCTGGCCACTTGCATGCGCCGATCGAACTCTGCCTGGGACAGCGTGTAGATCCACTGGGTGTAGTCCGTGCCCAGCACCTTTTGCAGGTGCTGCTCGATGCGCAGCTGTTGCTTGTCTGCGTCCTTGGCCTGCTTGGCTTTGCGCAGCCGGTGCCAGATGCTGGCATAGAAGGGCGCCAGCACCGCGGCAGTGATGCCCAGGGCCACCACGCTCACGAGGCCGGCCGTGGCCACGTTGGCCACGATGATCAGGGCAAGGGCCGTGCCGCCCAGGGCGATGGCCGCCACCGGCGTGGTCAGCAGGAACACGAACTGCGCCCTGAGCGCGCGAATGCCCGTGTACCACTGGGTTTGTTTGTGCGCCTTGAACTCGCCACGCAAGGTGGTGATCTGGTTGTCAACCAGGTACCTGCCGATGGTGGCCTGGGAGGATTCACCGACCAGGTCATTCTTGAGGCCGACCGCGTCGGCCAGTTGCCTGAATACCCCGCGGATGCCGTCGGCGGTGCTCCGGCGCTCGCGCTTGGCGACCTCCATGTCGAGTTCGGCGAACCGGAAGCTGATCGGGGTCAGCGCCAGGCCGAGCAGGGCGCCGGCAATGCCCATTCCTTGTGACGCGAGGGCGCCCAGGTGCAGGTTCGACACGATCAGGTTGGCGAGCGTGGAGGCCACCGAGGCGGGCACGGTGATTTTGTTGATCTCCCAATCGCGCATCTCCACCAATTGCCGCGGCCCCAAATCGCGGGGGTTCCCCAACAGGGCGATGCCCCGGCCTCGGCTGAAGAAAGGGCGCAGCCGGTCGAGTCGGTTCTGCCGATCGGCCTGCTCAGCGCGCAGGGTCGCCAAATGGGGATCGAGGGGTGCCGTCTTTTCCAGACGGCGAATCCGACGGCCCCCTCGGCGGACCTCCAGCTGCAGGTCCTTGAGGTCGCGGCGCGTCACGGGCGGGTGGCGCAGGTGTGGCAAGGCATCGAGCTGCTTCAGTAGCTCGCGCATCTCCTGGTCCAGCGCCGCCCTTGGGGAGGCGTTGAGAACCGTATCGGGCAGTCGCTGGCGTTCCAGCCACTTGTCTTCAGCGGCCAGGGACAGGTCGCGGTGCGTTTTCAACAGTCGGGCCTGGGGGATGGTGAGGAAGGTCGATTCGATGCCGCTCAACACTTCGGCAAGCAGCGTCACGGCGTAGCGGGTCGCGGCCAGCAGTTGCTCGGAGGCTTCGTCCAGTGGCTGCCCGTTCACCTGCCGGGCCATGGTTCGCCAATCCTCCAGGGCCTGTTCGAGCAGGCCCCGCACTTTTTTGTAGTCGCGGTCGGCGTAGCGGTGGTCGCTGTTGACGATGAAGCCGTCGTAGAAGGAGAAAAAACTCCTGAGGAAGGCGGGCGCCGGAGAGGCCTGACCGCCCACGCCCGCGCCCGCGCTCACGCTGGCCAGGATCACCTGGCCGATCGCCGTGAGCGCCCACAGCCCATAGACCACGCTCTTGTTGTGCACCGTCAATGCCACGCGGTGGCGCTGGTTCTGCGTGATCTCCGCCGCCATCGCCCCAGGGAGCCGTGGCTGGGGTGCCCAAGGCACCAGAGACTGGGGGGTGGCCATGCCGGGGGCGTCTGGCAGCGCAGGCAGCGCCAGTGGGGTGTGCACGGGCATGGCATCGCCCGACGGCTGAATCGCACCGAAGCTGCCACTCCCCCTGGGGGGACGGCGGGACCGATCGACATGCGCCTGGGCGATGTGCTTCGCCGCCCGTTGTCCGAGCAGGGGAACGGTGAGTTCCTCCGACGATTCGTCGGACGAGGCGCTTCCCGATCGCTGGCGCGGGGTGCTCGGGTCTGACGTCGACCATGAATGGTGGTGCCGTTCGTAGGGCTGTCGCGTCGTCCAAGGCTTCATGTCGATGCGTTCGAGAGGGCGTTGGGTGATGGGGTGGCGCCCTCAGGCGGCGAGTGCGGAGGGTTCGCCGGCCGGGACGCGCTCTTCCAGATGGGCCTTGAGCAGCGCGTCGACCAGGATCTGGCCCCAGGCGTCCTCCGCTTGGTCGAGGGCGGTGTGGATGCTCTCCATCACCGTTGGCGCTTCGTCTTCGGGCGATACGCGCAGGTGGGTGTAGGCCAGGAGCGTCGCGTCGGGCGCGAGGGCGAACTGCAGGGCGGTTTCGGCGTAGGGGTGGTCGAAGGTCCAGTGCAGGATCTGGCGGACCAGCCAGGGAATGGCCTCGTCGGGCAGGTCCGCGTCGAGCAGCATGTCCAGGCGCAGCATGTCGGGCGACGCCGTGGCCGACAAGGTGACCCAGTTGTCGTCGTCGATCGACACGACGATCGGATCCAGGCTGTGTATGCCGAGCGCTGGTTCGCTGCGCGCGGCGTATCGCCAATCCTGCAACCAGGTCGACAGATCCGGTTCGTCCATGCTGACTCCTTTGATCCCCACGATGCTGCATGGGTGACGAAGTCATGAGCTCATGTTCCGGTGACATGGCGGCCTGGGCATTGGGGCCTACGACTGGTCGCCAAACGGTGTTGGTCGGTCGACGCCCCCGCCTTGGAATGACAGGGCGAACCCTTAGGTCCTACGGTCGACCGGCGCGGAGCGCAGCCACAGCAGGCACAGCAGCGCGCTCGCCACCAGCGCCCCCGACACCCACAGCGCCTGCGCGCCCCAGCGCTCCACCAGCGCGCCGAACAGCAGCGGCGCGAAGGCCTGGGCCACCCGCGAGGGCGCGACGATCCAGCCCTGCCGGCGGCCATAGCCCACCGGGCCGAAATAGACCAGCGGCAGCGTGCCCTTGGCGATGGTGAGGATGCCGTTGCCCAGGCCGTGCAGCACGGCGAACACCGGCGCGGCCACCGCGCCGGCCGCCATCCACACCAGCACGCCCGCGGGGTGCATGGCGGCGGCCACACGCGCCGAGACGAGCGGGTGAAAGCGCCGCAGCCCGCCGAATTCGAGCAGGCGGCCGGCCACCTGCGCCGGCCCCACCAGCGCGCCCACCGCCAGTGCGCCGGCCAGGCTGAGGCCGCTGGCCATGAGCATGGCCGGCAGGTGCGAGGCCAGCGCGGTGCTCACGAACCAGGTGGCGGCGAACACGTAGGCCAGTACCCAGGCCACGTGGCGGGGCGCGCGCGGCGGCGCTCCCGTCTCCTGGCCGTCGCCATGGGGCCGGGGGGGAGGCAAGGCCACCGCGCGCGGCAGGCGGGCGTTGAGCGGCAGGCCCAGCAGCAGATGCAGCGCCGCCCAGCCCAGGCAGGCTCCACGCCAGCCCCACTGCGCCTCCATCCAGCCCGACAGGGGCCAGCCCAGCGTGCTGGCCAGGCCCGCGAGCAGGGTGATGCCGGTGATGGCGTCGCGCGCGGCCTCACCTTGCAGGCGCACCAGCGCCGAGAAGGCCGCTTCGTACAGGCCCCCGCCCATCGCCACGCCAATGAGCAGCCAGCCGGCGAACAGCAGCGCCGGCCCATCGGCCAGCGACAGCAGGCCCAGGCCGGCGGCGAAGACCAAGTTGCTGGCGACCAGCACCGGCCGCCCGCCGAAGCGGTCGATGGCGCGGCCGGCGAACGGGCCGATGCCGGCCGACAGCAGCAGCGCCGCCGAGAACGCCGTCCACACCATGCCCTCGGACACGCCCGCGCCCTCGGCCATGGGCCGGGCCAGGATGGCCGGCAGGTAGTAGCTGGAGGCCCAGGCCAGGGTCTGGGCCGTCCCCAGGCGCAACACGAGCGGCGTGTTGCTGGCCATGCCTCACACGATGTCGATGGTGTGGAAGCCGAAGCGGCCCTGGCGGCGGTCGGCGAAGTAGCACTGCAGCGTTTCGCGCACGGTGCGAAAGGCGATCTCGTCCCAGGGGATCTCGTCTTCGCGGAACAGCCGGGCCTCGATGGTTTCGTGCCCGGGGTTGAAGCGCTCGCTGAGCAGCCGCGCGCGGTAGAACAGGTGCACCTGTCCCACGCGCGGCACGTTCATGAGGGTGAAGAGCTCGCCCAGCTCGATCTGCGCGCCGGCCTCTTCGTCGGTTTCGCGCAGCGCGCCCTCGGCGGTGGTCTCACCGAGCTCCATGAAGCCGGCGGGCAGGGTCCACTTGCCCCAGCGCGGCTCGATGTTGCGCTTGCACAGCAGCACCCGGTCCCCTTCGGCGCCCCAGGCGGGCACGGTGCCCACCACGTTGAGCGGGTTGTCGTAGTGCACCGTGCCGCAGGCCGGGCAGACCGCGCGCTCGCGCGTGTCGCCGTCGTCGGGCAGGCGCATCTGCACAGCGGTGCCGCAGTGGCGGCAGAACTTGGCGGGCGGACGCAGCATCGGGGCAGTGTAGTGGGCGGAACGCAAAAAAAAGCCGGGGATGTCCCCGGCTGGTCAGGCAAGCGGGCGGCTTACGCCTTTTTGCCGTGCTTCTCGATCAGGGCCTTGGCGGTCTCGAACAGCTTCTTGCCGTCGAAGCCGCGCTTGTCCATGTCCTGCATCCACTCCACTTCCACCAGGCGGGCCTTGCGCTTGAACTCCTGCGCGTCGGCGGCGGGAATCTGGTAGATGGTGTTGCCCAGGTCGGCCGCCGCCTTGCGGCCGGCGGCGTCGCCGGCCTGCTGGGTCTTGCCGAGCCAGCCCGAGGTCTCGATGCCCGAGTTCTTGTCGATCACGGCCTTGAGATCGGGCGCCAGGCTGTTGTACTTGGCCTTGTTCATGGCCATCACGAAGGTGGTGGTGTACAGCGCGCCGCCAGCCGGGGCGAACTCGCTGTGGAACTTGGTGAGTTCGTGCACCTTCACCGAAGGCACCACCTCCCAGGGGATCACGCAGCCGTCGATTACGCCCTTGGAGAGGGAATCGGGAATCTGCGGCAGCGGCATGCCCACGGGCGTGGCGCCCAGCAGGCCCAGCATCTTGGTGATCTGGCGGGTGGGGCCGCGCACCTTGGAGCCGCGCAGGTCGTCGGCGGTCTTCACCAGCTTGTTGCGCATGTGGAACATGCCGGGGCCGTGCACCTGCAGGGCGATGGGCTGGGTTTCCTTGAACTCGTCCTGCGCCACCGTCTGCACGTACTCCCAGTAGGCCTTGGAGGTGGCCTCGGCGTTGTTCATCATGAACGGCAGCTCGAAGACCTCGATGCGGGGGAAGCGGCCCGGGGTGTTGCCCGGCAGGGTCCAGACGACGTCGACCACGCCGTCGCGCGCCTGGTCGTACAGCTGCACCGGCGAGCCGCCCAGCGTCATGGCAGGGTAGGCCTCGAACTTGATGCGTCCGCCGGAGTCCTTCTCGACCTTGTCCATCCAGGCCTTGTGCATGTTGAGCCACACGTTGGACTGGGGCGCCATGAAGGTGTGGAACTTGAGCGTGACGCTTTGCTGGGCGAAGCCGGTGAGGGCCGGGGCGCCGAGGGCGATGGCCGCGCCGGACTGGAGCAGGGTTCTGCGCTGGATCATGGAAGGGTCTCCGGGGTTGGTGAACTGGTTCAAGCTTAAACCGTGGGTGTGCCCCTGTATCAGAGGTCAAACCCCAAGATCGGCGGTTTTCAGGCGATCTTGACCGTGATGGGCACCAGGCCGTCGACCGCGCCGTGCAGGGTGTCGCCGCTGACGACGGCGTTCACGCCCTCGGGGGTGCCGGTGTAGATGAGATCGCCGGGCTGCAGTTCCCAGGCGGCGGAGAGGTGTTCGATGGTCTCGGCCAGGTTCCAGATCAGCTTGCTGACGTTGCTGCGCTGGCGGTCGGCGCCGTTGACCTGCAGCCAGATGGCGGCGTTGGCGATGTCGCCGGCCTGGGCGGCCGGGGTGATGGGGCCGATGGGGGCCGACTGGTCGTAGGCCTTGCCGATGCACCAGGGGCGGCCCTGCTTCTTCATCTCGCCCTGCAGGTCGCGCCGGGTCATGTCCAGGCCCACGGCGTAGCCGAAGACGTGCCTCAGCGCGTCGGCGGCCTTGATGTTCCTGCCGCCGGTGCCGATGGCGGCCACGAGCTCGATCTCGTGGTGCAGGTTCTGGGTCAGGGACGGGTAGGGGAGGCTGGCCGTCTGGCCGGCGTCGGCCACCACGATGGCATCGGCCGGCTTGAGGAAGAAGAAGGGCGGCTCGCGGCCGGTGAAGCCCATCTCCTTGGCGTGTTCCTCATAGTTGCGGCCCACGCAGTAGATGCGGTGGACCGGGAAGCGCTCGGCGCGCCCGACCACGGGCACGGAGACGGTGGGGGGCGGGGGGATGACGTAGGCGGGCACTGAATAAACCTCCGCGCAATGCGCTGCGGTGCGAGCGCCTTCGGTCGGCCGAAGGCGCTCAAGACCCCCGAGTGTGCCACTTCAATACTGGTTGGCCGGCAGCGTGACCACCAGGCCGTCCAGTTCGGGCGTCAGCACGATCTGGCAGGACAGGCGGCTTTCGGGCCGCACCGGCGCGGCGGCGAAGTCGAGCATGTCGCTCTCGTCGGTGGCTGGCGCCGGCAGCTTGTCGGCCCAGGCGGGGTCGACGTAGACGTGGCAGGTGGCGCAGGTGAGGGTGCCGCCGCAGTCGGCCGCGATGCCGCTGACGCCAGCGTCCACGGCCACCTTCATGAGGCTGCTGCCGGGCGCGCCGCTGAGCTCGGTCTCGCTCTGGTCGGCGTTGATGATTCGGATCTTGATCATGGTGCGTGGGGTTCAGTAGCGCGAGAAGTACTCGCGGCGTTCGAAGTCGGTCTTGTCCTCGGCGGCGGCGTGGCGCTCCAGTTCGCTCTGCTTGATGCGGCAGAAGTGGTTCACCACGGTCTCGCCCAGGCCCTTGACCATGGCGGCGTCCGCGCGCAGCGCGGCCAGGGCGTCGCCCAGGTTGTTGGGGATGCGCTGGCTGCCTTCGGCGTAGGGTGCCTCGGTGCCCTGGGGCGCGGCCAGTCGCTGGTCGACGCCGTCCAGGCCGGCGTGGATCTGGCCGGCCATGCAGACGTAGGGGTTGGCCGCCGGCTCGCCCAGGCGGTTCTCGATGCGCGTCGCCCCGTCGCCCGCGCCGCCCACCACGCGCAGCATGGCGCCGCGGTTGTCGCGGCCCCACAGGATGGCCTGCGGCGCCAGCGCGTTCGGGCGGAAGCGGCCGAAGCCGTTGACGGTGGGGGTACACAGCGGCGTGAGCGCGGGCGCGTGCGCCAGCAGACCGGCCAGCCAGCCGGCGCCCAGTTCGCTGAGCGTGTGGGTGGCGTCGCGCGGGTCGGTGCCGGGCGCGGGCGCGTCGCGCATGAAGGCGTTGCGTCCACCGTCCAGCGCCACCACCGACTGGTGCAGGTGCCAGCCGCTGGACATGATGCCGGGGAAGGGCGGGCGGCACATGAAGGTGGCGTGGTAGCCCTCGCGGCGCAGCGCCTGGCGCACGCCGTTGCGCAGCAGCACCATCTGGTCGGCGGCGGTGAGCGCGTCGGTGGCGTCGAACACGGCCTCCACCTGACTCGGGCCGAGTTCGATCTCCAGCGACTGCAGCGGCAACCCCAGGCCCAGCGCGGTGCGCTCGACGATGCGCAGCGCGTCCTCGGCCATGTCGGTCATGGCCTCGCCATGCAGCTGGTAGCCCGGGTGCACCATCTGCACCGCCGGCGGCAGGCCCGGCCAGGCGGCCCGTTCGGGGTCGAGCTGGGGCGTGGCGTCGGTGAGGCGGTAGATGTGGAACTCCACCTCCAGTCCGGTGGTGAAGCCCAGGCCGCGCTGCGCCAGCCGCTCCAGCGCGGCCTGCAGCACGCGCCGGCTGTCGAAGGCCACGGGCCGGCCGTCCTCATGCCAGGGCTGGGCGCGCAGCCAGGCGGTGCCGGGCGACCAGGGCAGCTCGATGAAGCTCTCGGGGTCGGGCAGCAGGAGCAGGTTGGAGGCGCCGGCGAAGCCGGGCAGGTCGGCCGTGCCGCCGGGCTCGAACACCTTCCAGGCCGTGCGGTCGGCGGTGTCCTTGAGCATCAGCGTACCCACCATGCCCACGCCCTGGCGCAGCGCGCGCACGGCGGCGTGCGGCATCAGCGTCTTGCCGCGCAGCAGGCCGTGCGCGTCGCACCAACCCACGCGCACGCGCTGAATGCCGCGCTCGGCGATCAGCCGTTCCAGCCGCTGGCAGGCGGCTTCGCGCTCGGGGGTGTGGAGTCCGCAGCGTTCGGCGAAGCTCATTTGGCGCCCGCCGTGGCCGCGTCCTTCGCGCTCCAGGGCGAACGTTCGCGGCGGTCGTCCACCGCTTTGCGCCACCAGGCGTCCCAGTCGCCCGTGGGGGCGAAGCCGTCGATGGTGTCGGGGCCATGGATGTCGCCATGCTTGGCCGCGTCGGCGATGCCGGGGGCGGTGCCGCCTTGCTCCACCGTGTCGATGGCCTGCTGCAGCATGCGGCGGTGGGCCATGATGACCTTGTCGCTGGTGCCCAGGTGCTCGCGCGTGCGGTCCTGGATGGCGCCCATGCTCTCGCAGGCCCATTGGTCGTGCACATTGATGTCTTCCTCGCCCATGCCTAGGTAGGTGCGCTCCACCTGCTCCTTCGCGTTGAAGCCCCAGTCGTTGTGGCGGCCCATCTTGGGCTGGAAGAAGGGCAGGGTCACGGCGTCCAGGCGCGGCTTGCGCATGGCGTCCTTGTCCACGGCCTTGTCGAAGCTGGTGAAGAAGGCGTACCAGTAGTTGTGGGTGTCGTCCACCGGCACGTGCATCTGCGTGATCGTCATCGTCTCGGACAGCGGGATCACGAAGGTCTGGGGGAACACGCAGTTGGTGACGCGCACGTGGGTGAGCTCGTCGTTCAGGCGGCGCAGCGCGGTGAGCTGCTGGCCCCAGGGCTTGGGCTCGTGCAGGATCTCGGGTTGGCCGAACTCGCGCATCACGCGCGTCATGGGCCAGCGCTCGCCGTCCACTTCGCCGGCGCTGGCGCCGCGGAACTGCTTGCCATAGGCGTCGTCGAGCGAGCCGTCGTTGAAGAAGCGGTGCAGGTACGAGGCGTGCGCGGGGTCGATGCCCACCTCCAGCGATTGCAGCCAGTTGCAGTTCCACAGGCCCTTGAAGGCGAAGACGTGGGTGTCGGGCGCGCTGAAGCAGTCCAGGGCGGGCAGGGGCGGGGGCTCCACGCCCTCGGGGCCGAACCAGCCGAACAGCACGCCGCTGCGCTCGATCAGCGGATAGCTCTTCTGCGTCACGCGCTTGCACAGCGTGCTGCCGGCGGGCTCGGCGGGCGTTTCCAGGCAGCGGCCCTCGACGTCGAACTTCCAGCCGTGGAAGGGGCAGCGCAGGCCGTCGCCTTCGTTGCGGCCGTAGGCCAGGTCGGCGCCGCGGTGCGGACAATCGCGGTCGAGCAGGCCGAAGCGGCCCTCGCTGTTCTTGAACAGCACGAAGTTCTGGCCCAGCACCCGCACCGGCTTGACCGGGCGAACCGCCATGGCCGGATCGATCGCCGGATTGAACTCGTCGACCAGGGCCACGGGCTGCCAGTAGCGGCGCAGCAGGTTGCCGCCGGGGGTGCCGGGGCCGACTTGGGTAAGGCGTTGATTCAGTTCAGCTTTCATGGGGCTCTGGAAGGTTTGGGTGGGGGTTCTGTCTAAAACGGTATCCCGTTTTGAAAATGCAGTGTACAGTTTCAACCATGAGCTTGCAAGAAACCGTTTTGATGCAGTTGCGCGACTGGATCCTGTCGGGCCAGTTCGAGCCCGGCCAGCGCCTGGCCGAACAACAGCTGGCCGAGCGCCTGGGCGCTTCGCGCACGCCGGTGCGCGCCGCGCTGGTGACGCTGGAGCAGGAAGGCCTGGTCGAGGCGAACGAGACCGGCAAGTACCTGGTGCGCCAGTTCACCGCGCAGGAGGTGGTCGACGCCATCGCCGTGCGTGGCCACCTGGAGGGCATGGCCGCGCGGCTGGTGGCCGAACACGGGATACCGCGTGCCTTGCAGAACGACCTGCAGGCCGTGCTGGACGAAGGCGACCGCCTGCTGGCCGATGACCCGCTCACGCTGGAAAGCTACGCGGCCTACGCGCGCATGAACGACCGCTTCCACGAACTCATCCTGCAGGCCTGCGGCAATCGCGCCCTGCAGCGCGCGGTGGTGTTGAACGACAAGCTGCCCTTCGCACCGGCCTCGGCCATGCTGCCCATGCAGGGCACCGTGGCCATGGACCGCGACTGGATGCTCTACGCGCACCGCCAGCACCACATGCTGTTCGACGCCCTCAAGCGCGGCGAGGGCGCCCGCGCCCAGGCCCTGGCGGTGGAACACACCCAGGTGGCGCAGATGAACATGCGCCTGGCGCTGGAGCGGCGCAGCGAAAGCGAGCGCGTGATGCCGCTGATGAAGCTGGTGGTGGGCTGAGGCGGTTGGCGCGCCGGCGCGGGCGGCGTCGGGTAGCGCCAATCGCTTGGCCGTACGGGGCGTAGGCCCTTTGCGGCGCGGCCCGAGAATGCGGGTGTCGGCGGCCTGCGGGCCGCGCCCCTTCATCTGGAGAAACCGCCCATGACCACCCTGTTCGAGCCCACCCGCGCGGGCGACATCGCACTCAAGAACCGCATCGTGATGGCGCCGCTCACGCGCAACCGCGCGCCCGGCGCCGTGCCCACGCCGCTGATGGCGACCTACTACCGCCAGCGCGCCAGCGCCGGCCTGCTCATCACCGAGGCCACCGCCATCAGCCACCAGGGGCAGGGCTACGCCGACGTGCCGGGCCTGTACGCGCCCGAGCAGATCGCCGGCTGGAAGCGCGTGACCGAGGCCGTGCACCAGGCCGGCGGCAAGATCGTCACCCAGCTCTGGCATGTGGGCCGCGTCTCGCACACCGAACTGCAGCCGGGCAAGGGCGCGCCGGTGGCGCCCTCGGCCGTCACGGCCAAGACCAAGACCGTGCTCATCGTCGACGGCGTGCCGACCTTCGTGGAAACCTCGCCGCCGCGCGCGCTGCGGACCGACGAACTGCCCGGCATCGTGGACGACTACCGCCGCGCCGCGCTCGCCGCCATCGAGGCCGGCTTCGACGGCGTAGAGATCCACGCCGCCAACGGCTACCTGCTCGACCAGTTTCTCAAGACCGGCGCCAACCAGCGCGACGATGCCTACGGCGGCGCCATCGAGAACCGCGCGCGCCTGCTGCTGGAAGTCACGCGGGCGGTCGTCGGCGCCATCGGCGCGGGCCGCACCGGCATCCGCCTGTCGCCCGTGACGCCGGCCAACGACATCGTCGACGCCGACCCGCAGCCGCTCTTCGAGTACGTGGCGCGCGAGCTCGGCCCGCTGGGCCTGGCCTACGTGCACGTCATCGAGGGCGCCACCGGTGGCCCCCGGCAGATCGACGACCGGCCCTTCGACTACGCCGCGCTGCGCCAGGCCTGGCGCAGCGCGGGCGGACAGGGCGCCTGGATGGTCAACAACGGCTACGACCTCGCGCTGGCCGAGCAATCGCTGAAGGATGGCGCCGACCTGGTGGCGTTCGGCAAGCCCTTCATCGCCAACCCCGACCTGGTGGAGCGCCTGCGCCAGGGCGGTCCGTTCAACCCCGCCGACCGGACCACCTTCTACGGCGGCGGCGAGAAGGGCTACACCGACTACCCGGCGCTGGCCGGCGCCTGAGCGCCCCGGTGCGCAAGCCCCCGGGGGTTATCCTCGGGGGCCATGAAGCTCTACAACTACTTCCGCTCCTCGGCCTCGTTCCGCGTGCGCATCGCGCTCAACCTCAAGGGCCTGCCCTACGAGTACGTGCCGATCCACATCGCGCGCGGCGAGCACCGGCAGGCGGCCTGGTCCGAGCAACTGCCCGAAGGCCTGGTGCCCACCCTGGAACTCGGCGATGGCACGCGCCTGACGCAGTCCATGGCCATCATGGAGTACCTGGACGAGACCCAGGCCGGCGCCAAGCTGCTGCCCACCGACGCCCTGGGCCGCGCGCGTGTGCGCGCGCTCTCGCAGATCGTGGCCTGCGAGATCCACCCCATCAACAACCTGCGCGTGCTCAAGTACCTCGTCAACGAGCTCAAGGTGGGTGAGGAGCCCAAGAACGACTGGTACCGCCACTGGGTGCGCGTCGGCCTCGAGGCCTTCGAGAAACAGCTCGCCGCCGGACCCTCGGGCCGCTTCTGCCACGGCGACACGCCCACCATGGCCGACTGCTGCCTGGTGCCGCAGATCTTCAATGGCCAGCGCTTCAAGGCCGACTTCAGTGGCCTGCCTCGCACCATGGCCGCATTCGAGGCCTGCATGGCGCTGGACGCCTTCCAGAAGGCGCAGCCCTCGGCCTGCCCGGACGCCGAGGCCTGATGGCCCTGGCCTGTTGCGGCATCGCGGCCTGATGGCGCCGGACACCCCCGCTTCGGTTTTCACGCCGGCCTGGCCCGCGCCCGCGGGCGTGCGCGCCTTGTGCACCACGCGCGCGGGCGGCGTCTCGGCGCCGCCCTTCGACAGCTTCAACCTGGGCGACCACGTGCGCGACGATCCCGCCGCCGTGGCCGCCAACCGCCAGCGCCTGGCCGCGTTCTGCGCGCCGGCGCGCCCGGTGTTCCTGCGCCAGGTGCACGGCACGGGCGTGGCGGTGCTGGACGCCGGCACGCCCGACGGCGCCGAGGCCGACGCGGCCGTGGTGCACACGCCCGGCCAGGCCGCCACCATCATGGTGGCCGACTGTCTGCCGGTGCTGTTCGCCCACGCCAGCGGCCGTGCCGTGGCCGCCGCGCACGCCGGCTGGCGCGGCCTGCACGCCGGGGTGTTGGAGGCCACGCTCCAGCGGCTGCGCGAGGTGGCCGGCCCGGGCGAGGTGATGGCCTGGCTGGGTCCGGCCATCGGCCCCACGGCCTTCGAGGTGGGCGAAGAGGTGTGGGAAGCCTTCGTCAGCGCCGACCGCGCGGCCGCCGCGCACTTTCACGCCCACCCCACGCGCGGCAAGTGGTGGGCGGACCTGCCCGCGCTCGCGCGCCAGCGCCTGTCGGCGGCCGGGCTGCGCTCCTTGCATGGCAACGACGGCAGCGCCGGCTGGTGCACCGTCAGCGAACGCTCAAGGTTCTTTTCGCACCGGCGCGACGCCGCCCGCCTCGGCGGCACCGGTCGCTTCGCCGCCTGCGTCTGGCTGGGCTGAGGGCGCCGCCCGCTCGGCCGCGCGCGCCGCGTCCTCGGCTGCTTCGCGCGCCTTGATCGCGCGGCGCCGCTGCGGCGTGCGCAGCAGGTACACCACCACGACCATGGGGAGTACCCCGTAGAGAAAAAAGGTCACAATGGCCCCGAGCACCGAGCCGGTCGTGTTCGTGGCCTCGGCCACCGACATCATCAGCACGACGTACATCCAAGCGATCACGACCAGGTACACGGCTTGCTTTCTCGTTGATTGGCGTCAATGCCCCATAGGGGCGGCGCAGGGATACTGGGACATTCCTGAAGACAAGGGCCGACACTGTAGGCCGAGCGTGAAAGCTGAGGAGACTGGCATGGCATCGGGCAAGAAGAACGACACGGCCGACTGGGCCCAGGCGGCCCAGGAGTTCCAGCAGGGCCTGGTGCGGCAGTGGACGCAGATGGCCCAGTCTTTTCCCGGCGCCGCGTCCGCCACGGCCGGGCCCGCGCCCGACCCCATGGCCGCCTTCCGGGCCTTCATGCCGCCCGCGCAGGGCGCCGCACCGATGGGCATGCCGGCCTTCACCGAGCTGTTCCAGCAGGCCGGTGGCGCCCAGGCGTCGCTCGATCCGGCCACCTTGCTGGAAATCCAGCAGACCTACCTGAAAGACGCCGCGGCCTTGTGGAATCAGGGCCTGGCGGCCAGGCCGGAGGGTGACCGCCGCTTCGCGTCCGAGGCCTGGGGCGGCAATCCCCTGGCGGCCTTCACGGCGGCCACCTACCTGCTCAACGCCCGCACCCTCATGGCCATGGCCGAGGCCGTGCAGGGCGACGCCAAGACCAAGGCGCGCGTGCGCTTCGCCGTGCAGCAGTGGATCGACGCCAGCGCGCCGAGCAACTTCCTGGCCTTCAACGCCGAGGCGCAGAAGAAGGCCATCGAGACCCAGGGCGAGAGCATCGCCAAGGGCGTGGCCAACCTGCTGCACGACATCAAGCAGGGCCACGTCTCCATGACCGACGAAAGCGTGTTCGAGGTCGGCAAGAACGTGGCCACCACCGAAGGCGCGGTGGTGTTCGAAAACGAGCTGTTCCAGCTCATCGAATACAAGCCGCTCACGGCCAAGGTGTACGAGCGGCCCTTCCTGCTGGTGCCGCCTTGCATCAACAAGTTCTACATCCTCGACCTGCAACCCGACAACTCGCTGATCCGCTATGCGGTGGAGCAGGGTCACCGCACCTTCGTCGTGAGCTGGCGCAACCCCGACGAGTCGCTGGCCCAGGCCACCTGGGACCAGTACATCGAGGACGCGGTCATCCGTGCCATCGAGGTGGTGCGCGACATCAGCGGCGCCAAGGACATCAACGCCCTGGGCTTCTGCGTGGGCGGCACCATGCTGGGCACGGCGCTCGCCGTGCTGGCCGGGAGGGGCCAGCAGCCGGTGCACAGCGCCACCTTCCTCACCACGCTGCTCGACTTCCGCGACACCGGCATCCTCGACGTCTTCATCGACGAGAACTTCGTGCGCTTTCGCGAGATGCAGTTCGCCAATGGCGGCCTCATGCCCGGGCGCGACCTGGCCACCACCTTCAGCTTCCTGCGGCCCAACGATCTGGTCTGGAACTACGTGGTGGGCAACTACCTCAAGGGTGAAACGCCGCCGCCTTTCGACCTGCTGTACTGGAACTCCGACAGCACCAACCTGCCCGGCCCCTACTACGCCTGGTACCTGCGCCACATGTACCTGCAGAACGACCTGATCAAGCCCGGCGAGGTGTCGGTCTGCGGGCAGAAGATCGACTTTCGCCAGGTCAAGCTGCCGGTCTATATCTACGGCTCGCGCGAGGACCACATCGTGCCCATCGGCGGCGCTTATGGCAGCACGCAGCTGTTCCCGGGCAAGAAGCGTTTCGTCATGGGCGCCTCGGGCCACATCGCGGGCGTCATCAATCCCGCGAGCAAGGGCAAGCGCAGCCACTGGACCAGCGGCTCCAGCGCCTTCCCGGAGAACGTGAAGGACTGGATCGCCCAGGCCACCGAGCACCCGGGCAGCTGGTGGACCGACTGGGCCGCCTGGCTCAAGCCCCTGGGGGGCAAGCAGATTCCCGCGCCCAAGGCCTACGGCCGGGGCAAGGCCTACGGCGCCATCGAACCCGCGCCGGGCCGCTACGTGAAGGCCAAGGCGTGAGATGACTCTCCCCCGCGCCGCTTCGCGTCGCCCCCCACCCGGGGGCGACACCAGGGGCCCGGCAAAGCCGGTTCCTCGGTGCCTCGGGCTGAAGGACGCCCGTCCCGGATCGCATTTGCTTTTTATCCCTACAGGAGAACGCTCATGGAAGACATCGTCATCGTCGCCGCCGCCCGCACCGCGGTCGGCAAGTTCGGTGGCACGCTGGCCAAGACGCCCGCGACCGAACTCGGCGCCACCGTCATCAAGGCGCTGCTGGAGCGCAGCGGCCTGCCCAACGACGCCATCGGCGAGGTGATCATGGGCCAGGTGCTGGCCGCCGGCGTGGGCCAGAATCCCGCGCGCCAGGCCATGATGAAAGCCGGCATCGCCAAGGAAACGCCCGCGCTCACCATCAACGCGGTGTGCGGCTCGGGCCTGAAGGCCGTGATGCTCGCGGCCCAGGCCATCCAGACCGGCGACAGCGAGATCGTCATCGCCGGCGGCCAGGAGAACATGAGCGCTTCGCCGCACGTGCTCAACGGCAGCCGCGACGGCCAGCGCATGGGCGACTGGAAGATGACCGACACCATGATCGTGGACGGCCTGTGGGACGTCTACAACCAGTACCACATGGGCATCACCGCCGAGAACGTGGCCAAGGCGCACGGCATCACGCGCGAGATGCAGGACGCGCTGGCCCTGGGCAGCCAGCAGAAGGCCTCGGCCGCGCAGGAGGCCGGCCGGTTCAAGGACGAGATCGTGGGCGTGAGCATCCCGCAGAAGAAGGGCGACCCCTTGGTCTTCGACGCCGACGAGTTCATCAACAAGAAGACCAGCGCCGACGCGCTGGCCGGCCTGCGCCCCGCGTTCGACAAGGCGGGCACGGTGACGGCGGGCAACGCCAGCGGCATCAACGACGGCGCCGCCGCCGTGGTGGTGATGAGCGCGAAGAAGGCGGCCTCGCTGGGCCTGACGCCGCTGGCGCGCATCGCCGCCTTCGGCACCAGCGGCCTGGACCCGGCCACCATGGGCATGGGTCCGGTGCCGGCGTCGAAGAAGGCGCTGGCACGCGCGGGCTGGAAGGCGGCCGACGTGGACCTGTTCGAACTCAATGAAGCCTTCGCGGCCCAGGCCTGCGCGGTGAATAAAGCGCTGGAGCTCGACCCGTCGCGCGTCAACGTCAACGGCGGCGCCATCGCCATCGGGCACCCGATCGGTGCCTCGGGCTGCCGCGTGCTGGTGACGCTGCTGCACGAGATGCAGCGCCGCGACGCCAAGCGCGGCCTCGCGGCCTTGTGCATCGGCGGCGGGATGGGGGTTTCCCTTGCTGTCGAGCGCTGAGCGCACGGCTAGCATGAACGTGTTCAACAACAATCGCCTGGAAAGGTCACCATGAGTCAGAAGGTTGCATACGTCACGGGGGGCATGGGGGGCATTGGCACCGCCATCTGCCAGCGCCTGCACAAGGAGGGCTTCAAGGTCGTTGCCGGCTGCGGGCCCACGCGCGATTACCAGAAGTGGCTCGACGAGCAGAAGGCCCTGGGCTTCACGTTCCACGCCAGCGTGGGCAATGTGGCCGAGTGGGATTCCACCGTCGCCGCGTTCGCCAAGGCCAAGGCCGATCACGGCTCCATCGACGTGCTGGTCAACAACGCGGGCATCACGCGCGACCGCATGTTCCTCAAGATGACGCGCGAGGACTGGGACGCGGTCATCAGCACCAACCTCAACTCCATGTTCAACGTGACCAAGCAGGTCGTGCCCGACATGGTGGAGAAGGGCTGGGGCCGCATCATCAACATCAGCTCCGTCAACGGCGAGAAGGGCCAAGCCGGCCAGACCAACTACTCGGCGGCCAAGGCCGGCATGCACGGCTTCACCATGGCGCTGGCGCAGGAGCTGGCCAACAAGGGCGTCACGGTGAACACCGTGAGCCCGGGCTACATCGGCACCGACATGGTCAAGGCGATCCGCCCTGATGTGCTGGACAAGATCGTGGCCACCGTGCCCGTCAAGCGCCTAGGCGAGCCGAGCGAGATCGCCTCCATCATCGCCTGGCTGGCCGGTGACGAGGCGGGCTACTCCACCGGCGCCGACTTCTCGGTCAACGGCGGCCTGCACATGGGCTGAGGGCCTCGGCCCCGCGGCCTCAGGCGCCTGGGGCCACCTCGAAGTCGATCAGGTCCACCGACACGATCTCGTCCGGCTTGCCGCTGCACCAGTGCAGGTACAGCGTCATGTCGGTCGAGATGCCGCCGTGCAGCGCGCCCGGCGCGTTGTACATGAAGCTGCCTTCCCTGGCCACGACCCGTCCGCGCGTGTCGTAGTAGGCGCCTTTCATGATGTAGACCTCTTCACCGAGTTCGGGCGCGCGGCCCATGATCTTCCAGGCCTTGCCCGGTGGCGCCACGAAGCGGGCGATGACGGTCAGGCCGTGCGCGTCGCGGCGCAGCACGCGGCGGAAGCGCCCGTATTCGCGGCCGTCCTCCCAGATGATGTTGTAGTCCGCGGGTTCCCAGGGGCTGTCGTCGGGATGGAGCTGGAAGGAGCGGGGGCGAGGGGCTTGTGGCATGGCAGTAGGGGTGAGGTGGTGAAACGGTGTCTTGGGGGTGGCGCCTAGATCTGGGTCGCCGGCAGTTCAACAATCAGCCCGTCGCTCAGCCGGTCCGCCAGCACCTGGCAGGCCAGCCGGCTGCCCGTTCGGCGCGGCGCGGCGGTGAACTCGAGGACCTGCCGTTCCATCTCGCTGGCCGGCGGCACCTTGGCCAGGGAGGCTTCGTCGAGGTAGATGTGGCAGGTGGCGCAGCAGCAGGCGCCGCCGCATTCGCCCAGGATCTCGTCCACCGCGTGCTGCGTCGCGGCGCGCATCAGGGTTTCGCCATCGGGTGCGTCGATGGTCCTGCGTCCCCCATCGGGGCTGACAAAGGTGATTCGGGGCATGGGCGTCGCGGGTGGGGGCTGTGCTGGCGGTGGAGTCTGCGGCCCCCGGTGCTAGGATTCAAACGCTGTTTTTTGACCCACCCATAAGTTCAGCTGATGCACATCAGTCTCCGGCAACTGCGGGCCTTCATTGCCGCGGTCGAGACCGGCGGTTTCACGCGCGCCGCGCACCGACTGCACCTGACCCAGTCGGCCGTCAGCATGGTGATCCGCCAACTGGAGGCCGAGGTCGGCCTGCCCTTGTTCAATCGGGAGGGCAAGCGCATCACGCCGACCGAGATGGGCCTGCAGCTGGTGCCCATCGCCAAGCGCATGCTCGACGATCTGGACCGCATCGCCGTCAGCGCGGCCGACGTCCGCCAGCTGCAGCGGGGCTCCTTGCGCTTCAGCGCGCCGAGCCTGCTCGCCTGCACGCTCATTCCCCCGGCGCTGGCCGAGTTCTCGGCCCGGCACCCGCAGGTCAGCGTGCAGATCATGGACACGGCGCTGGAGGACATTCCCGCCGCGGTCTCGCGCGGTGCGGTGGAGTTCGGCATCGGTCCGGACCGGCCATGCGATGCCGGCGTGGAACGCCGTTTCTTTCGCAAGGTCGCGATCCAGTTCGTCTGTTCGTCCGCGCATCCCGCGGCGCGCAAGCGGTCCATCCGATGGAGCGACACGCAGGACGATCCCTGGATCTGCTACCCGAGCACGTTCGAGAAAGACATCCGCGAGGCGCTGTGGCGGCACGGCCGCACCCAGCGCATGGAAGACGCCACCGTCGTCGAGCACCTGCCCACGGCGCTCGCACTGGTCGGCCAGGGCCTGGGCGTCACCACCGCCCCCGATTACGCCAGGGCCTTGCGCCGCGATCTCAAGCTGAGCTTCATCCCGCTGGTCGAACCCGCGATCGAGCGCGCGTTCTATATCTACCAGCGCAACGGCCATCCGCTCTCGCCGGCGGCGCGCGGATTTCTCGATGAGCTGATGTAGACCGCCACCATGGACCACCTGCCCTTGCGCCTGAACCCGGGTGAGGACCTGCGCGCCGCACTGCAATCGGCGGCGCGTGAGCACCACCAGCGCGCGGCCTTCGTGGTCGCGGGCATCGGCAGCCTGGTGGACGCTCGCCTGCGCCTGGCGGCGGCCGAGGACGTCCTGCTCGTGCCCGGGCCCAGCGAGATCCTCACGCTCAGCGGCTCGCTGGGCATGGACCACGCGCACCTTCACATGAGCGTGGCGGACGCCCAGGGCCGCGTGTGGGGTGGGCACGTGATGGCGGGTTGCTGCGTGCGCACCACGGCCGAGCTGCTGATCGCCTGGCTGCCCGACTGGGACTTCGCGCGCGAGCCCGATGCGGCGACGGGCTACCTTGAGCTCGTCGTCCGGCCCCGCGGCACCTGATCCACGCGACCAAAAAAAAGGGAGCCAGTGGCTCCCTTTTTTTTCTGGTCAACCCGCCCGATCAGAGCGAGTCGATGAAGCTGCGCAGCTTGTCGCTGCGGCTCGGGTGCTTGAGCTTGCGCACCGCCTTGCTCTCGATCTGGCGGATGCGTTCGCGCGTGACGTCGAACTGCTTGCCCACTTCTTCCAGCGTGTGGTCGGTGGACATCTCGATGCCGAAGCGCATGCGCAGCACCTTGGCTTCGCGCGGCGTGAGGCTGTCCAGGATTTCCTTCACCACTTCGCGCAGGCCAGCCTGCATGGCGGCCTCGATGGGGGCGGTGTTGGTGGTGTCCTCGATGAAGTCGCCCAGGTGCGAATCGTCGTCGTCGCCGATCGGCGTTTCCATGGAGATCGGCTCCTTGGCGATCTTCATGATCTTGCGGATCTTGTCCTCGGGCATCTCCATCTTCTCGGCCAGGATGGACGCATCGGGCTCGAAGCCGAACTCCTGCAGGTGCTGGCGGCTGATGCGGTTCATCTTGTTGATGGTCTCGATCATGTGCACCGGGATGCGGATGGTGCGCGCCTGGTCGGCGATCGAGCGCGTGATGGCCTGGCGGATCCACCAGGTGGCGTAGGTCGAGAACTTGTAG
>Ga0209958_1000843_pt1 | contig 34871 bp, 31 predicted proteins | sample ThiBio_inoc_plan_FD_183942 | JGI IMG/M metagenome (GOLD analysis project Ga0209958, IMG submission 183942) | Wastewater bioreactor microbial communities from Cape Town, South Africa - Thiocy_inoc_plan (SPAdes) | ecosystem: Engineered > Bioremediation > Thiocyanate > Unclassified | place: South...
TCCCCGCCGTTGTTGCCGGGGCCGCAGGCGATCCAGATGCGCTGCGCATGCGGCGCGAGCGCGCGGGCCAGGCGCGCTGTGGCCGCGCCCGCGCGCTGCATCAGCGTGTGCGCGGGCAGGGCGGCCGCGGCCTCGATGCGGCGCGTGGCCGCGAGGTCGAACAAGGGGAGGTGCTGGCGCGTGGTGACCGGGTGCATGGCGGCATTCTGCGCCGGCCGCGTCACCAGCGGCCGATGGCCAGCGCGCCGTGGTCGGCCTCGGGCGTGCGCTGGGCCAGCAGGTCGGCCAGCACGCGCGCGCAGCCGCTGGCCAGGGCCCAGCCGCTGTCGCCGTGGCCGATGTTGAGCCACAGGCCGGGCTGGCCGCTCAGGCCCAGCACCGGCAGACCGTCGGGCAGCATGGCACGGCTGCCGCGCCAGACCTGCACGCCCGCCGAGAGCTGCGCGCCGCCGGGGAACCAGCCGGTCAGCACCTGGTACATGCGCTCCAGCGTGGGCTGGTGGTGCGTGGCGCAGCGCCCCAGCTCCGCGCCCCCAGCGACGCGGATGCGCTGGCCGAGCCGCGTGATGCTGATGCGCTGGCTGGCATCGACCACGCTGGCCAGCGGCGCGTGCAGCTCGTCGCGCAAGGGCGTGCTCACCGTGTAGCCATGCAGCTGCGCCAGTGGCAGCCGCAGGCCCAGGGGGCGCAGGAGTTCTGCGGACGCGCTGCCCGCGCAGAGCACGATGGCGTCGAACCGGCGGGGGCTGCTGTCGCCAGCCAGTTCCACGCGGGCTGGGGCCGTGTGCAGCTGGCGCACCGTGGCGCCGAAGGCGAACTGCACGCCCAGCTCCTGTGCGGCCTGGCGCAGCATCAGGGCGAACAGGCGGCAGTTGCCCAGTTCGCCGCCGGGCAGGTGCAGGGCGCGGGCCAGGGGCGTTTGCGGGCACAGCCCGGGCTCGATGGTGCGCGCGGCTTCGGCATCGAGCTCGTGCAGCACCACGCCGGCGTCGCGCAGCAACTGCAGCACGGGGGCCAGCGCGGCGTGCTCGGCTTCGCTGCGCAGCAGCACCAGGCCGCCGCTGCGGGTTTCCGGGTCGAGCTGCAGGGTTTCCAGGGTCTGGCGCAGGCGGCCCTGGCTGTAGCGGGCCAATTGTTCGAGGGCGGCCAGGGCGGGCGGGAGCGGGCCTTTGCTGGCCTGCAGGGCATTGCGGCGCCAGCGCCAGAGCCAGGCCAAGTCGGCGCGCGTGGCGCCGCTGGCGATGCGCACCAGGGCCTGGCGGCCGAGCAGCGGCGCGCGCGCCGGGCCCAGCGCACCTGGTGCGGCCCAGGGGCGCAGCAGCCCGGGGGCGAGCAGCGCGCCGTTGGCGAAGCTGGACTCCTCGGCGGCACTGGCGCGGCGCTCGAAGACGGTCACGGCGTGCCCGTCGCGGGCGAGTTCGTACGCAGTGGTGACTCCGACGATGCCGGCGCCCACGATGGCGATTTTCATGATTTTGGGTGTTTTTGGTCTTCAGGGCTTGCTGGTTAAGCGCTGGCAGCTATTGTTTTGATAGTTCTCCAGGCTGCGGATCGTGCAGTGCAGCATGCCAAGGGCATTGTGCCCGCGCAAGGTGCGGCTTGGGTGGAACCGTGGGGCAAAAAGCAACCCGTGCCGCGTCTGCCGTGGGATGCATGGCCGGCCATGCTAGAATCCTTAGGTTTTGCCGAAGCCGCCTTTCCTAGGGTAATCCAGGGCAGTGCGGCGGGCCAGGTGGCCCTGCGGCAAAACCAATCGCGAACCAGCCCTTTCAAGGTGTTGCCAGCCTCTTGCACGAGGGGCGGCAAATGGCGGGCTGGATTTAAGGCCCAACCTTTGGAGCAACTCTCATGACCGTCACCATGCGTGAAATGCTGGAAGCCGGTGTCCACTTCGGCCACCAAACCCGCTTCTGGAACCCCAAGATGGCCCCGTTCATCTTCGGCCATCGCAACAAGATTCACATCATCAACCTGGAAAAGTCGCTGCCGATGTTCCAGGAGGCGCAGAAGTTCGCCAAGCAGCTCGCCGCCAACCGCGGCACCATCCTGATGGTGGGCACCAAGCGCCAGGCCCGTGAGCTGGTGGCCGAGCAGGCGCAGCGCGCCGGCGTGCCCTACGTGGACCAGCGCTGGCTGGGCGGCATGCTGACCAACTTCAAGACCGTCAAGACCTCGATCAAGCGCCTGAAGGACATGAAGGCCCAGCAGGAAGCCGGCCTGGAGTCCATGAGCAAGAAAGAGCAACTGATGTTCGTGCGCGAGCTGGAAAAGCTCGAAAAGGACATCGGCGGCATCCAGGACATGAACGCGCTGCCCGACGCCATCTTCGTGATCGACGTGGGCTACCACAAGATCGCCGTGTCCGAAGCCAAGAAGCTGGGCATTCCGCTGATCGGCGTGGTGGACTCGAACCACAACCCCGAGGGCATCGACTACGTGATCCCCGGCAACGACGACTCGGCCAAGGCTGTGGCGCTGTATGCCCGCGGCATTGCTGACGCGATCCTGGAAGGCCGCGCCAACGCCGTGGCCGACGTGGCCAAGGCGGTGGCCGGCGAAGGTTCCGACGAATTCGTGGAAGTGGAAGAATCCGCTGCCTGATTCCCCGGCTGCGCGACCGGGCGCAAGAAAAAGCGGGGCCCCTGGTGAGCCCCCTTTTTTTATTCTGTTGTGACGAAATGAACTGATACGGAGAGATTTCAATGGCTGCAATTACCGCAAGCATGGTCGCCGAGCTGCGTGCCAAGACCGACGCCCCGATGATGGAATGCAAGAAGGCCCTGACCGAGGCCGACGGCGACATGGCCAAGGCCGAGGAGCTGCTGCGCGTCAAGCTGGGCACCAAGGCCGGCAAGGCCGCCGCCCGCGTGACGGCCGAAGGCGTGGTCGCCAGCTTCATCGACGGCACCACCGGTGCCCTGGTCGAAGTGAACAGCGAGACCGACTTCGTCAGCAAGAACGACAGCTTCATCGCCATGGCCAAGGCCGCCGCCGAGCTGGTCGCCAAGCACAACCCTGCCGACGTGGACGCCCTGGGCGCGCTGCCCTACGCGCAGGACAGCTTCGGCCCCACGCTGGAAGACGTGCGCAAGGGCCTGATCGGCAAGATCGGCGAGAACATGTCGTTCCGCCGCTTCAAGCGCTTCGACGGCTCCAACCTGGCTTCCTACCTGCACGGCGCGCGCATCGGCGTGGTCGTGGAGTTCGACGGTGACGCCACCGCCGCCAAGGACGTGGCCATGCACGTGGCCGCCATGAAGCCCGTGGCCCTGACGAGCGCCGACGTGCCCGCCGACCTGATCGCCAAGGAGCGTTCGGTCGCGGAAGGCAAGGCTGACGAAGCCAACAAGGAACTCGTGGCTGCCGGCAAGCCCGCGCAAAGCGCCGAGATCACCGCCAAGCGCATCGACGGCGCCGTGCAGAAGTACCTCAAGGAAGTCTCGCTGGCCGACCAGGTCTTCGTGAAGGCCGCCGATGGCAAGCAGACCGTGGCCGCCATGCTCAAGGCGGCCAACACCACCGTGAAGGGCTTCACCCTCTACGTCGTGGGCGAAGGCATCGAGAAGAAGGCTGACGACTTCGCGGCCGAGGTGGCTGCGCAAGTGGCTGCCGCCAAGGCTGCGGCTGCCTGACAGGCAGCCATTTCCCCTTTCACCTGTTCACCACCGTTTTTGCCTTTGGAGAGTCCGCCCATGTCCAACGCCACGCCAGCCCACAAGCGCATTCTGCTCAAGTTGTCTGGCGAGGCCCTGATGGGTGACGATGCCTTCGGCATCAACCGCGCCACCATCGAACGCATGGTCGAGGAAGTGGTCGGCGTGACCCGCCTGGGCGTGCAGGTGGCGGTGGTGATCGGCGGGGGGAATATTTTCCGCGGTGTCGCGGGCGGCGCCGTGGGCATGGACCGGGCCACGGCCGACTACATGGGCATGCTGGCCACGGTGATGAACGCCCTGGCCCTGGCCGATGCCATGGACAAGCAGGGGCTGACGGCGCGCGTGATGTCGGCCATCGCCATCGACCAGGTGGTGGAGCCCTACGTGCGTCCCAAGGCCCTGCAGTACCTCGAAGAGGGCAAGGTGGTGGTGTTTGCCGCCGGTACGGGCAATCCCTTCTTCACCACGGATACGGCCGCCGCGCTGCGCGGCGCCGAGATCGGTGCCGAGGTGGTGCTCAAGGCGACCAAGGTGGATGGCGTGTATACGGCCGACCCGAACAAGGATCCATCGGCCACGCGGTATTCCAAGCTCTCGTTCGACGAGGCCATCACGCGCAACCTGGGCATCATGGATGCCACGGCGTTCGCCCTGTGCCGCGACCAGAAGCTGCCGATCCGCGTGTTCTCCATCGTCAAGCATGGCGCACTGCAGCGCGTGGTGATGGGCGAGGACGAAGGCACGCTGGTGTACGCTTGACCGCTTGGCCTTTGCGCTCACGAAGGAACAGAACATGACCATTGCCGATATCAAGAAGAACACCGAAGCCAAGATGGACCAGTCCATCCAGGCGTTCAAGAACAACCTGGCCAAGATCCGCACCGGCCGCGCCAATCCCGCGCTGCTCGACACCATCCATGTCGAGTACTACGGCTCGATGGTGCCGCTGTCCCAGGTGGCCAACGTCTCGCTGCTCGATGCGCGCACGATCAGCGTGCAGCCCTGGGAAAAGAACATGGGCGCGAAGATCGAGAAAGCCATCCGCGAGAGCGACCTGGGCCTGAATCCGGCCTCGCTGGGCGACCTGATCCGCGTGCCCATGCCGCCGATGAGCGAGGAGCGCCGCAAGGAAATGACCAAGCTCGCGCGCAACGAGGCCGAGGGTGCCAAGGTGGCCGTGCGCAACCTGCGCCGCGACGCCAACGATGCCGTGAAGAAGCTGGTCAAGGACAAGCTCGCGTCGGAAGACGACCAGAAGCGCGCCGAGGCCGACGTGCAGAAATCCACCGACAAGCGCATCGCCGAGATCGATGCGCTGGTGGCGGCCAAGGAACAAGAAATCATGGCGATTTGACGGCCTGCAGAACATCGCAGGCTGTACGCAGTCATGGCTGATTCCAACGTGGTACCGCACCACATCGCCATCGTCATGGATGGCAACGGCCGCTGGGCTTCGCGCCGCTTGCTGCCGCGCCTGGTGGGCCACAAGCAGGGGGTTGAATCGTTGCGCCGCTGCGTGCGCGCGTGCCGCGAGCGCGGCGTGCATGTGCTCACGGTGTTCGCGTTTTCCTCCGAGAACTGGAACCGTCCGCAGGACGAGGTGTCCGGCCTCATGGAACTGATGGCCATGGCGCTGGCGCGCGAGGTGCCGCAGCTGGCGAAGGAGGGCGTGCGCCTGCATTTCGTCGGTGAGCGCGCCGGGCTGTCGGACAAGGTGCGCGCTGGCCTGGCGCAGTCCGAGGCCGCCACCGCACACAACACGGCGCTGGTGCTCAACGTCTGCTTCAACTACGGCGGCCGCTGGGACATCGCCCAGGCCGCTGCCGCACTGGCCCAGCGTGGCGCGCCGATCACCGAAGCCAGCCTGCACGCCGCCATGGGCATGGCGCATGTCCCGGATCCGGATCTGCTGATCCGCACCGGCGGCGAGATGCGCATCAGCAATTTCCTGCTGTGGCAGGCAGCCTATTCCGAGCTGTACTTCAGCGACCGCCTCTGGCCGGACTTCGACGAAGCCGCGCTCGATGAAGCCATTGCCGCCTACGGCGCGCGCGAGCGCCGCTTTGGCAAGACCTCCGAACAAATCCAGGCCGCGCGTTCCGCCTAGCGGCTATTCCATGCTCCAACAGCGCATCATCACCGCCCTGGTTCTGCTGGCCATCCTACTGCCAGCCTTGCTCTACCCCGATCCGCTGCCGTTCACGCTGGTGGTGCTGGCGCTGATGGCGGCCGGCGCCTGGGAGTGGGGGCGGCTCAACGGCTTCGGCCAGGGCACGGCCCTGGGCCTGGGCGCGGTGTGCGTGGGGCTGTGCGGCCTGTCGTGGGCGGCGGGTGGCCTGCAGTCGCCCATGCCCTGGGCCTGGGCCGCGGGCGGCGGCCTGTGGGTGCTCTGTGGCGCAGGGCTGCTGCGCGCGGGCGTGGCGGGCTGGCCGCAGATTCCGAAGGCGCTGCGCGTGGCTGGTGGCCTGCTGGCCCTGTGGCTGGCGTGGCTGGCCGTGGTGCAGGCGCGCATGCTGGGCGTGAACTTCCTGCTGTCCGTGCTGTCCCTGGTATGGGTGGCCGACATCGGCGCCTACTTCGCCGGGCGGGCCTTCGGGCAGCGTTTTACGCGCAACAAGCTGGCGCCCTCCATCAGCCCGGGCAAGAGCTGGGAAGGCGTCTGGGGCGGCATGGCGGGTGTGCTGCTGCTGGCGGTGCTGTGGGTCTGGGCGGACCAGGCCATGCAGCCTGCGGTGCCGAGTTTCTACACCCGGCTGGCGCGGCAGGGCTGGTGGCTGCTGCTGCTGGGGGCCATCTTCATGGCGGCCATGAGTGTGGTGGGCGACCTGGTGGAGTCGCTGGTCAAGCGCAGCGTCGGCGCCAAGGACAGCAGCGGCTTGCTGCCAGGCCATGGCGGCGTGCTCGACCGCGTGGATGCGCTGCTGCCAACCTTGCCGCTGGCCATGATGCTTTCCTCTTGGATATACGGATGACGCAACGATTGACGGTTCTGGGCTCCACGGGCTCGATTGGCACCAGCACGCTGGACGTGGTGCGGCGCCACCCTGGCCGTTTCGAGGTGCTTGCCCTGAGCGCTGCCACGCAGGTCGATGCCCTGCTGGCCCAGTGCGCCGAATTCCAGCCCCGCTATGCCGTCATGGCGAGCGCCGAGCATGCGCGGGTCCTGGCCGAAAAAATTCAGGCAAATAGCCTTCCAACCCAGGTGCTGCAAGCGCCAGACGCTCTTGAAACCATAGCGTCACATCCCGATGTCGATGCCGTCATGGGGGCCATCGTGGGCGCGGCTGGCCTGGCGCCCTGCCTGGAGGCGGCGCGCGCGGGCAAGCGCCTGCTGCTGGCCAACAAGGAGGCGCTGGTGGTGGGCGGGGCGCTGTTCATGCACACGGTACGCACGCACGGTTGCACGCTGCTGCCCATCGACAGCGAGCATTCCGCCATCTTCCAGTGCCTGCCGGAGGACTGCGGCACCTGGGCGCGGCGCGTGGACAGCATCCTGCTGACCGCGTCTGGCGGCCCGTTCCGCCAGCGCGACCCGGCCACCCTCGCGGCGATCACGCCCGAGCAGGCGTGCGCGCACCCCAATTTCGCCATGGGGCGGAAGATCTCTGTCGATTCCGCCACCATGATGAACAAGGCGCTGGAGGTGATCGAGGCGCGCTGGCTGTTCGACATGGCGCCCGAGCAGATCAAGGTGGTGATCCACCCGCAGCAGATCATCCACTCCATGGTGCAGTTCAAGGATGCCTCCATCCTGGCGCAACTGGGCACGCCCGACATGCGCGTGCCCATCGCCTGCGGGCTGGCCTGGCCCGAACGCATCGAGAGCGGCGCGGCCCTGCTCGACTTCGCCACGCTTTCCGCGCTGGCTTTCGAGGAGGCCGATGCGCGGCGCTTTCCGGGGCTGCACCTGTCGTGGCAGGCCCTGCGCGCGGCGGAGGGCACGACGGCCATCCTCAATGCGGCGAACGAGGTGGCGGTGGACGCCTTCCTGTCGCGGCGCCTGCGTTTCGACCATATCCACCGCGTGAATCTCGCGACGCTCGAACGCATCACGCCAGCGCGCACCGCCAGCCTGCACGACCTGCTGGCACTCGATGCCGAGGCGCGCAGCGTCGCGCAGGGCGCCGTGGCGCGCATGGCGGCGTGAGGGGGCACCGGCGATGCTGCTGACCGTGGTTGCTTTCTTTGTGGCGCTGGCCATCCTGATCGCCGTGCATGAGTACGGCCACTACCGCGTGGCCGTGGCCTGCGGGGTCAAGGTGCTGCGCTTTTCCGTGGGCTTCGGTACGCCCTTGCTGCGCTGGCGGCGGCAGGGCTCGCCGACGGAGTTCGTCATCGGCGCGTTTCCCCTGGGCGGCTATGTGCGCATGCTCGACGAGCGCGAGGCGCCCGTGGAGGAGAGCGAGCGCCACCTGGCCTTCAACAACCAGCCGCTGCGCTCCCGCGCTGCGATCGTCGCGGCCGGGCCGCTGGCCAACCTGCTGCTGGCGGTGCTGCTGTACGCCGTGGTCAACTGGAGCGGCGTGGAGGAACCGAAGGCGTACCTCGCCAGTCCGGCCGCAGGCTCCATCGCCGGACGGGCGGGCCTGCATGGGGGCGAACTGGTGCTGGGCGTTGGCGTAGGGGGGCAGGACATCGAGCCCGTGCGCTCCTTCGAGGACCTGCGCTGGACGCTGGCACGCGCGGCGCTGGAAGGCGACAACGTGCGCCTCGCCGTGCAGGCGCGCCCTGGCGCCGCGCAGCGCGAGATCGTGCTGGAGACATCGCGGCTGGAGGCCGGCGACGCCGATGCCCAGTTGCTGCGCAAGATCGGCATCCAGGGGCCGTGGCGGCGCCCGGTGCTGGGCGAGGTGATGGCGGGCGGCGCGGCCGAGAGCGCCGGATTGCGCGCGGGCGACCTGGTGCTGAAGATCGGCGCGGTGGAGGTGACGGACGGCGCGCAACTGCACGAGTTGATCCGCGCCTCCGTGCGCGACGGCAAGGCGCTCACGCAGGCCTGGCGCATCGAGCGCGGCGGGCAGGTTTTGACGCTGGACGTCACGCCCGGGCTGTACTGGGAGTCGGCCGATGCGCCGATTGGCCGTATCGGCGCCTACGTGGGCGCCGCGCCCGAGATGGTCACCGTGCGCTACGGTGTGCTGGAAGGACTGTGGAGCGGAGTGGTACGCACCTGGGAAGTTTCCAGCCTCACGCTGCGCACCATGGGCCGCATGGTGATCGGCGAGGCCTCGCTCAAGAACCTCAGCGGACCGCTGACCATCGCCGACTACGCGGGCAAATCGGCCGCCATGGGGCTGGCCTATTACCTGGGCTTTCTGGCGCTGATCAGCGTCAGCCTGGGGGTGCTCAACCTGTTGCCGCTGCCCGTTCTGGATGGGGGCCACCTGATGTATTATCTTTGGGAGGCCGTGACCGGCAGGGGCGTGTCCGATGCCTGGATGGAGCGACTGCAGCGCGCGGGCGTTGCTGTGCTGATTCTGATGATGTCCATCGCCCTGTTCAACGATGTCACCCGGCTCTTTGGCTAATCTTTTTGCTGCCTGGCCCGCGCGGGCAACACCTGCTTCACTCATGACAAAACACATCAATCGCTGGGGTGTGCGCACCGCTTCGGCCATCGCCGCCATGGTTTTTGCATCCCAGGCCGCCTGGGCCCTCGCGCCCTTCAAGGTGCAGGACATCCGGGTCGAGGGGTTGCAGCGGGTCGAGCCGGGCACGATCTTTGCTTCGCTGCCGCTGCGCGTGGGCGACGAATACAACGACGAAAAAGGCTCCGCCGCGATTCGTGCGCTGTTCGCCCTCGGCCTGTTCAAGGATGTGCGCCTGGAGGCCAACGGCAACGTGCTCGTGGTGGTGGTCGAGGAGCGGCCCACGATCGCCAACGTGGAGTTCGCGGGCACCAAGGAGTTCGACAAGGACGCGCTGCAAAAGGCCATGCGCGACGTGGGCCTGGCCGAAGGCCGCCCGTTCGACAAGGCGCTGGCCGACCGTGCCGAGCAGGAGCTCAAGCGCCAGTACATCAACAAGAGCCTGTACGGCGCCGAGGTGGTGACCACCGTCACCCCGGTGGAGCGCAACCGCGTCAACCTGACCTTCACGGTGTCCGAGGGCGAGCCCGCGCGCATCAAGGAAATCCACATCACCGGCAACAAGGCCTTCAGCGAATCCACGCTCAAGGGCCTGTTCGACCTGGACACCGGCGGCTGGCTCAGCTGGTACACCAAGAGCGACCGCTATGCGCGCGCGAAGCTCAATGCCGACCTGGAAACGCTGCGTTCGTACTACCTGCAGCGCGGCTACCTCGAGTTCCGCGTCGATTCCACGCAGGTGGCCATTTCGCCAGACAAGCAGGACATCGCCATCACCGTCAACGTGACCGAGGGCGAGCGCTTCGTGGTTTCCGGCGTCAAGCTCGAAGGCAACTTCCTCGACCGTGACGACGAATTCAAATCGCTGGTCAGCATCCAGCCGGGCGAACCGTACAACGCCGACAAGGTGACCGAGACCACCAAGGCCTTCACCGAGCACTTCGGCAACTTCGGCTTCGCGTTCGCGCGCGTCGAGGCCGTGCCCGAGATCGACCGCGAGACCAACCGCGTGGCCATCGTGCTGCGCGCCGAGCCTTCGCGCCGCGCCTACGTGCGCCGCATCCAGGTCAGCGGCAACAACCGCACGCGCGACGAAGTGATCCGCCGCGAGTTCCGGCAGTACGAGGCCTCCTGGTACGACGGCGACAAGATCAAGCTGTCGCGCGACCGCGTGGACCGCCTGGGGTATTTCACCGAGGTCAACGTCGAGACGCAGGACGTGCCCGGCTCGCCCGACCAGGTGGATCTGGTGATCAACGTGGCGGAAAAGCCCACGGGCTCGCTGCAGCTCGGCGCGGGCTTCTCGAGCGCCGAGAAGATCGCGCTCTCGTTCAGCATCAAGCAGGACAACGTGTTCGGCTCGGGCAACTACCTGGGCGTGGACGTGAACACCAGCAAGTACCGCCGCACCCTGGTGTTCTCCACCACCGATCCGTACTTCACCCAGAGCGGCATCTCGCGCACCTTCGATCTCTACTACCGCACCGACAAGCCCTACCAGGACCAGGGCGGCAACTACGAGATCGTCACCACCGGGACCAGCGTGCGCTTCGGTGTGCCGTTCAGCGAAGTGGACACGGTTTTCTTCGGCGGCGGGCTGGAGCACACGCGCATCAAGGCCGGCACCAACATCCCGGCGGCCTACCTCGCCTACGCCGATGCCTATGGCTACAGCAGCACCGGCGTGCCGCTGACGATCGGCTGGTCGCGCGATGACCGCGACAGCGCGCTGGCGCCCAACTCCGGCCGCTACCAGCGCCTGAATTCGGAGTGGTCCGTGGCGGGCGACGCGCGCTACGTGCGTGCCAACTACCAGTACCAGCAGTACGTGCCGTTGAACAAGAAGTTCACCCTGGCGTTTAACGGCGAGCTGGGCCTGGGCAAGGGCATCGGCGGGCGTCCGTTCCCGGTGTTCAAGAACTTCTACTCGGGCGGCCTCGGTTCGGTGCGCGGCTTCGACCAGGGCACGCTGGGCCCGCGCGACATCACGGGCGCGTCGCTAGGCGGCCCGAAGAAGGTCACGCTCAACGCCGAGCTGGTCGCGCCGTTCCCCGGCGCGGGCAACGACCGCACGCTGCGTGTCTTCGGCTTCGTCGATGCGGGCAACGTGTTCGGCGACAACGAAAAAATCAGCTTCGGCGAAATGCGCGCTTCCGCGGGCCTGGGCCTGAGCTGGATTTCGCCGCTGGGGCCGCTGCGCATCGCCTATGCACAGCCCGTGCGCAAGCAAGCAGGCGATAAAATCCAGAAACTGCAATTCCAAATCGGAACGTCCTTCTAATGAAAACCTTCTCTCGTCATTTCTCCCTGGCCGTGTTGCTGGGCTCCATGGCTCTGGCGGCTCCGTTGGCCGCGCATGCCGAAGAATTCAAGGCGGGTTTCGTCAACACCGACCGCCTGTTCCGCGAAGCCAACGCCGCCAAGGCCGCGCAGTCCAAGCTCGAGCAGGAATTCGCCAAGCGCGAGAAGGAACTCATGGACATGGGCAACACCCTCAAGTCCGCGTCGGAAAAGTTCGAGCGCGACGCGCCCACCATGGCCGAAAGCCAGCGCCAGACGCGCCAGCGCCAGCTCGTCGATCAGGACCGCGAGTTCCAGCGCAAGCGCCGCGAGTTCCAGGAAGACCTGAGCGCGCGCAAGAACGAGGAGCTGGCCCAGGTGCTGGAGCGTGCCAACAAGGTCGTCAAGCAGGTGGCCGAGCAGGAGAAGTACGACGTGATCCTGCAGGAAGCCGTCTACATCAACCCCAAGCACGACATCACCGACAAGGTGCTCAAGGCGCTCAACGCCGCCGCCAAGTGATGCGCCGTTCGCAGGATCGCGTGTGAGCTTGCTGCTAGGGCAGATCGTCGATGCGCTCGGCGGCGAACTGGAGGGGGCGGCACGCGAGACCCGCATTGCACGCATCGCCCCCCTGGAATCCGCCGGCCCGGGCGATCTGAGCTTTCTCAGCAATCCCCGCTACCAACAGCAGCTGGCCGCCTCCCAGGCGGCCTGCGTCATTGTGGCGCCTGCGCTGCGGGAGCAGGCCCGCCAGCGCGGTGCCTGCATCGTCGCCGCCAACCCCTATGCCTACTTCGCGCGCGCCACCCAGCTGTGGCGCCAGGTGCAGGGCAGGGGGCCGGCGCCGGGCGTGCACCCCAGTGCCGTGGTGCACCCGGACGCGCAGGTCGATGCCAGCGCCACCATTGGCCCGCTGTGCGTGGTCGAGCGCGGCGCGCGCATCGGGGCCCACACCTGGCTCAAGTCGCGCGTTACCGTGGGCGAGGATTGCCAAGTGGGCGCGCGCTGCATCCTGCATGCGGGCGTCGTGATCGGCGCCGACGGTTTCGGCTTCGCGCCCGAGGACGGCGCCTGGGTCAAGATCGAGCAACTGGGCGCGGTGCGCATCGGCGACGACGTGGAGCTTGGTGCCAACACCTGCGTGGACCGCGGCGCGCTCGACGACACGGTCATCGAGGATGGCGTGAAGCTCGACAACCTGGTGCAGATCGGCCACAACGTGCACGTCGGGCGGCATGCGGCCATGGCGGGCTGCGCGGGCGTGGCGGGCAGTGCACGCATCGGTGCGCATTGCACGGTGGGCGGCGGCGGCATTGTGCTGGGCCACCTGGCGCTGGCCGACCACGTGCATGTATCCGCCGCCACCACCGTGACGCGTTCGATCAGCCAGCCCGGCCTGTACACCGGCATGTTTCCCGCCGACGAAAACGCCAAGTGGGAAAAGAACGCCGCCACACTCAAGCAATTGCACGCCTTGCGCGAACGCATCAAGGCGCTGGAACAGGCACTGAAAGCCACATAGAAAAACGGAAAACCAGATGATGGATATTCACGCAATCCTCAAGCAGCTGCCCCACCGCTACCCCTTCCTGCTGGTGGACAAGGTGGTCGAGCTTGAACGCAACCAGCGCATCCGGGCCATCAAGAACGTCACGTTCAACGAGCCGTATTTCATGGGCCATTTCCCTGGCCGTCCCGTCATGCCGGGGGTATTGATCCTGGAAGCGCTGGCCCAGGCCGCCGGGCTGCTGGCCTTCGATGCCATGGGCCAGGTGCCGGACGAAAACAACATCTACTACTTCGTCGGCATTGACGGCGCGCGCTTCAAGCGCCCCGTGGAGCCGGGCGACCAACTCATCCTGGACATCACCATCGACCGCGTGCGCGGCGGCATCTGGAAGTTCAACGGCGTGGGCCGCGTGGGTGACGAAGTCGCGTGCGAGGCACAACTGATGTGCACCATGCGCCAAGTGGGCTGACCCGGGCCAGAGTGCCGTCACGTGCCGTGAGCAACATCCACCAGACCGCCATTGTCGATGCCGGGGCCGAGATCGACCCGGGCGTGACCATCGGCCCCTACGCCGTCATTGGCCCGCACGTGCGCATCGGCGCGGGCACCCGTGTGGGTGCGCATTGCGTGATCGAGGGGCGCACCACCATCGGCCGGGACAACCGCATCTTCCAGTTCGCCTCGCTCGGCGCGGTGCCGCAGGACAAGAAGTACGCGGGTGAGGACACGCGGCTCGTCATCGGCGACCGCAACACCATCCGCGAGTTCTGCACCGTCAACACCGGCACGGCCCAGGACAAGGGCGTGACCACCATCGGCGACGACAACTGGATCATGGCCTACGTGCACATCGCGCACGACTGCGTGGTGGGGCACCAGACCACCATGGCCAACAACACCACGCTGGCCGGCCACGTGGAGGTGGGCGACTGGGCCACCGTGGGCGGGCTCACCGGCGTGCTGCAGCGCATGCGCATCGGCGCGCACGCCATGGTGGGTTTTGCCAGCCACATCGGCAAGGACGTTCCCCCGTTCATGGTGGTGGACGGCAACCCGCTGGCCGTGCGCGGCGTGAACCTCGTGGGCCTGCGCCGCCGCGATTTCTCCGCCGAACGCATCGCGTCTATCCGCGAGATGCACAAGCTGCTGTACCGCCAGGGGCTGACGCTGGAGCAGGCCCGCCAGGCCATCCAGGCGCTGGCCGCGCAGGCGCCCGAGGCGGCGCAGGACGTGGCGGTGATGGACACCTTCCTGGCCGCATCCGCCCAGGGCATCGCCCGTTAGAGCCCATGAGCGAACGGCATGCGCCCCGCATCGCGATGGTGGCGGGCGAAACTTCGGGCGATCTGCTGGCGGGCCTGTTGCTCGACGGCATGCAGGCCCACTGGCCCGCGTTGACGGCCCATGGCATCGGCGGGCCGCAGATGGCGCGCCGGGGCTTCGATGCGCGCTGGCCCAGCGACCGGCTGGCCGTGCATGGCTACAGCCTGGAGGTGCTGCGCCGCTTGCGCGAGCTGCTGCGCATGCGCAAGACGCTGCGCGCGGATTTGCTGCAGAACCGGCCCGACGTGTTCATCGGCGTCGATGCCCCGGACTTCAACCTGGGCCTGGAGGCCGACCTGCGCGCTGCCGGCATCAAGACCGTGCATTTCGTCTGCCCCTCGATCTGGGCCTGGCGCGCCGGCCGGGTGGAGAAAATCCGCCGCGCGGCCGACCACGTGCTGTGCATCTTCCCGTTCGAGCCCGAGCTGCTGGCGCGCCATGGCATTTCCGCCAGCTACGTCGGCCATCCGCTGGCCAGCGTGATTCCCCTGGTGCCGGACCGCGCCGCGGCGCGTGCCCAACTGGGTTTGGCGCCCGGAGACACCGTGCTGGCGATTCTCCCGGGCAGCCGCTCGGCCGAGGTGCAGTACATCGCTCCGGCATTCTTTCAGGCCGCAGCCCTTATCCAGCAAGCGCTACCAGCTATCAAAATGGTAGTCCCCGCGGTGCCCGCGCTGCAGGAGCGCATCGCCGAGGTGGCGCGCGACTGCGGCGTGGCCGACCGGCTGCGGATCGTCACGGGCCAGTCGCACACCGTGCTGGCGGCCTGCGATGCCACGCTGATCGCCAGCGGCACCGCCACGCTGGAGGCCGCGCTGTTCAAGCGCCCCATGGTGATCGGCTACCGCATGCAGGGCTGGAGCTGGCGCCTGATGCGGCGCAAGCAGCTCCAGCCGTGGGTGGGGCTGCCCAACATCCTGTGCGGCGACTTCGTGGTGCCGGAGCTGATCCAGGATGCTGCCACGCCCGAGGCGCTGGCCGCCGCCACGCTGCGCTGGCTGCGGGCCCGTGCCGAAGCGCCCGGCACCCTGGCAGCCCTGCAGCAGCGCTTCACGGCGCTGCACCATGAATTGCTGCGCGATACCCCCCGATTGGCTGCCGATGCGATCCAGAAAGTCCTTGGCGCCTGAGCCGCTGCAAGTGCCCCTGCCGTGGCATCCCCCCGGCCTCATTGCGGGCGTGGACGAAGCCGGGCGCGGTCCGCTGGCCGGGCCCGTGGTCGCGGCCGCGGTGATCCTGGACGACCAGCGGCCCATCGCCGGGCTGGCCGACTCCAAGAAGCTGAGCCCGGCGCGGCGCGAGGCGCTGTTCGACGAGATCCGCGCCCATGCGCTGTGCTGCAGCATCGCCGAGGCCAGCGTCGAGGAAATCGACCGCCTGAACATCCTGCAGGCCACGCTGCTGGCCATGCGCCGGGCAGTGCAGGGGCTGCGCCTCAAGCCGGTGATGGTGCTGGTCGATGGCAACCGCCTGCCCGTGCTCGACGTGCCCGCCGAGGCCATCGTCAAGGGCGACGCGCGCGTGCAGGCCATCTCGGCGGCGTCCATCCTGGCCAAGGTGCACCGCGACCGCTGGTGCGCGCAACTGCACGAGCGCTACCCGCAGTACGGCTTTGCCGGGCACAAGGGCTATGGCACGGCGGCGCACATGGCGGCACTGCGCGCGCATGGCGCGTGTCCCGAACACCGGCGCACGTTCGCGCCCGTCGCACAGCTTCTCTGAGGGATCGCATGCCATCCTCCGTCACCTTCGTTCATTCCCGCGACAACGCTTTCGTCAAGGACCTGCGCCGCCTGGCGCAGGACAGCACGGCCTACCGCAAGCAGGGGCGCGTCTGGCTGGAAGGCGACCACCTGTGCCGGGCGCTGCTGGCGCGCGGCCAGCGTCCGGCGGTGGCCGTGTTTTCGGAGTCTTTTTGGCCTCTGGCCCAATCCCAGTACGCGCAAGCAGCTATGAAAAACATAGTTCTTGCGGACGCGCTCTGGACCGATATCAGCGGGCTGGAGTCGCCCGCGCCGCAGGGCATGGGGTTCGTGCTCGACCTGGCCGCCGCGCCTGCGCTGCAGCCGGGCGCGGCCACCGTGGTGCTCGACCGCCTGCAGGACGCGGGCAACGTCGGTTCGATCCTGCGCAGCGCCTCGGCGTTCGGGTTCGCCCAGGTGCTCGCCCTCAAGGGGTGTGCGGCGCTGTGGTCACCGAAGGTGCTGCGCGCCGGCATGGGCGCGCATTTTGCCTTGCGCCTGGTCGAGGGCGCAGGGCTGGCGCAGGTGCAGGCGCTGGGGCTGCCCTTGCTGGTCACTAGCTCGCACCAGGGCAACTACCTGCACCGGGCCGCGCTGCCGTGGCCGTGCGCCTGGGTGCTGGGCCACGAGGGCCAGGGGGTGGCGCCCGCGCTGGAGGCGCTGGCTGCGCAGCGCATCCGCATCGCCCAGCCCGGGGGCGAGGAGTCGCTCAACGTGGCGGCCGCGGCGGCCATCTGCCTGCACGCGAGCGGCGCCGCGCGCTGATGGTTTTTGCCGTTCCTCGCCGCTTCCGGCGCGGGCCTGCGGTTATCCTGGCGGCAGGGCTCGGGAAAGAGGGGCTTGGTATAATCAGAGGCTTTTCTCGCAATAGCGTCGCCCGATCGCACCCCAAAGCAACAACCTATCTGAGAGCAGCCACGGGCACTTGTGTACTGCGCGCGCACCACCGCGTGCACGAGTGGCCTTCAGGCGCCGGGCGACCGCAACCATCCGGAGAACCCAGTGCTTTTGTCTCTACAGGGAGCTTTCCCACCCGCCATCCTGGCGCTCGCAGACGGCACGGTCTTTATCGGTAACTCGATCGGTGCCACCGGCACCACCGTCGGTGAGGTGGTGTTCAACACCTCCATCACCGGCTACCAGGAAATCCTCACCGACCCCAGCTACTGCCAGCAGATCGTGACGCTCACGTATCCGCACATCGGCAACTACGGCGTCAACCCCGAGGATGTCGAGGCCGACAAGATCCATGCCGCGGGCCTGATCATCAAGAACCTGCCCCTGCTGGCGAGCAACTTCCGCCAGACCGAAACCCTCTCGCAATACCTGGCGCGCGAGAACACCGTGGCCATTGCCAACATCGACACGCGCCGCCTCACGCGCCTGCTGCGCGACAAGGGCGCGCAGAACGGCGCCATCGTCGGCCTGGCCGCGGGCGAGGCCGCCACGCCCGAGCGCATCGCCGCCGCCGTGGCCGCCGCCAAGGCCGCGCCCGACATGAACGGGCTGGACCTGGCCAAGGTCGTCTCCACCACGCAGCCCTACACCTGGGACCAGACCGAGTGGGAACTGGGCCAGGGCTATGGCCAGCAGACCGCGCCGCGCTTCAAGGTGGTGGCGTATGACTTCGGCGTCAAGCACAACATCCTGCGCATGCTGGCCAGCCGCGGCTGCGCGCTCACGGTGGTGCCGGCGCAAACGCCAGCCGCCGAGGTGCTGGCGATGAACCCGGACGGCATCTTCCTGTCCAACGGCCCCGGCGACCCGGCGGCCTGCGGCTACGCCATCACGGCGGTGCAGCAGATCCTGGACAGCGGCGTGCCCACCTTCGGCATCTGCCTGGGCCACCAGATCATGGCCCTGGCCAGCGGCGCCAAGACCTTCAAGATGGACAACAGCCACCACGGCGCCAACCATCCGGTGAAGGACCTCGACACCGGCCGCGTGAGCATCACCAGCCAGAACCATGGCTTCGCCGTGGATATGCAGTCCCTGCCCGCCACGCTGCGTCCCACGCACATCAGCCTGTTCGACGGCACGTTGCAGGGCCTGGAGCGCACCGACAAGCCTGCGTTCTGCTTCCAGGGCCACCCTGAGGCCTCGCCCGGCCCGCATGACATCGCCTACCTGTTCGACCGCTTCACCGCGCTGATGGAGAAGAAATAATGCCAAAGCGCACCGACCTCAAATCGATCCTCATCATTGGCGCCGGCCCGATCATCATCGGCCAGGCCTGCGAGTTCGACTACTCCGGCGTGCAGGCCTGCAAGGCCCTGCGCGAAGAGGGCTACCGCGTTATCCTGATCAACAGCAACCCCGCGACGATCATGACCGACCCGGCAACGGCCGACGTGACCTACATCGAGCCCATCACCTGGCAGACGGTCGAGAAGATCATCGCCAAGGAGCGCCCCGACGCCATCCTGCCCACCATGGGCGGCCAGACCGCGCTGAACTGCGCGCTCGACCTGTGGCGCAACGGGGTTTTGCACAAGCACAAGGTGGAGCTGATCGGCGCCACGCCCGAGGCCATCGACAAGGCCGAGGACCGCCTGAAGTTCAAGGACGCGATGACGCGCATCGGCCTGGGCTCGGCGCGCTCGGGCATCGCGCATTCGATGGAGGAAGCCTGGGCCGTGCAGAAGAGCGTGGGCTTCCCCACGGTGATCCGCCCGAGCTTCACGCTGGGCGGCACGGGCGGCGGCATCGCCTACAACCCGGAAGAATTCGAAACCATCTGCAAGCGCGGCCTCGAAGCCTCGCCCACCAACGAGCTGCTGATCGAGGAATCGCTGCTCGGCTGGAAGGAGTACGAGATGGAGGTCGTCCGCGACAAGAAGGACAACTGCATCATCATCTGCTCCATCGAGAACCTCGACCCCATGGGCGTGCACACGGGCGACTCGATCACCGTGGCCCCGGCGCAGACGCTGACCGACAAGGAATACCAGATCATGCGCAACGCCAGCCTGGCGGTGCTGCGCGAGATCGGCGTGGACACGGGCGGCTCCAACGTGCAGTTCTCGGTGAACCCGAAGGACGGCCGCATGATCGTGATCGAGATGAACCCGCGCGTGTCGCGCTCCTCGGCGCTCGCCTCCAAGGCCACGGGCTTTCCCATCGCCAAGGTGGCGGCCAAGCTGGCCGTGGGCTACACGCTCGATGAGCTGAAGAACGACATCACCGGCGGCGCCACGCCCGCGTCGTTCGAGCCGAGCATCGACTACGTGGTGACCAAGATCCCGCGCTTCGCGTTCGAGAAGTTCCCCGCCGCCGACGACCGCCTGACCACGCAGATGAAGAGCGTGGGCGAGGTCATGGCCATGGGCCGCACCTTCCAGGAATCGTTCCAGAAGGCGCTGCGCGGCCTCGAGGTGGGCGTGGACGGCCTGAACGAGAAGACCCAGGACCGCGAAGTGCTCGAAAAGGAGCTGGGCGAGCCCGGCCCCGAGCGCATCTGGTACGTGGGCGACGCCTTCGCCATGGGCCTGTCGGTGGACGAGGTGTTCGAGCTGACCAAGATCGACCGCTGGTTCCTGGTGCAGATCGAGGAGATCGTGAAGATCGAACTCGACCTCGACAAGCTGGTGGCCGAGAAGGGCGCGCAGGCGCTGGCCGCGCTCGACGCTGCCACACTGCGCGCGCTCAAGCAGAAGGGCTTCTCCGACCGCCGCCTGGCCAAGCTGCTCAAGACCAGCGACAAGGCCGTGCGCGAGGCGCGCCGCGCCCTGAACGTGCGCCCGGTCTACAAGCGCGTGGACACCTGCGCCGCCGAGTTCCCGACCAACACCGCCTACATGTACTCCACGTACGACGAGGAATGCGAAGCGGCGCCGACCAGCAAGAAGAAGATCATGGTGCTCGGCGGCGGCCCGAACCGCATCGGCCAGGGCATCGAGTTCGACTATTGCTGCGTGCACGCTGCGCTGGCGATGCGCGAGGACGGCTACGAGACCATCATGGTCAACTGCAACCCCGAGACCGTCTCGACCGACTACGACACCTCCGACCGCCTGTATTTCGAGCCGCTCACGCTTGAGGACGTGCTGGAAATCGTGGACAAGGAAAAGCCCGAGGGCGTGATCGTGCAGTACGGCGGCCAGACGCCCTTGAAGCTGGCGCTGGGCCTGGAGGCCGAGGGCGTGCCCATCATCGGCACCACGCCCGACATGATCGACGCCGCCGAGGACCGCGAGCGCTTTCAGCAGCTGCTGCACTCGCTGGGCCTGCGCCAGCCGCCCAACGCCACGGCCCGCACCGAGGCCGAGGCGCTGGAAAAGGCCGCCGCGCTGGGCTATCCGCTGGTGGTGCGCCCCAGCTACGTGCTGGGCGGACGCGCCATGGAAATCGTGCACGAGCAACGCGACCTGGAGCGCTACATGCGCGAGGCCGTCAAGGTCAGCAACGACTCGCCCGTGCTGCTCGACCACTTCCTGTCGAACGCCATCGAGTGCGATGTGGACTGCGTGCGCGATGCCACCGGCGCTGTCTTCATCGGCGGCGTGATGGAGCACATCGAGCAGGCCGGCGTGCACTCGGGCGACTCGGCCTGCTCGCTGCCGCCGTACTACCTCAAGCCCGAGACCGTGGCCGAGATCAAGCGCCAGACCGCCGCCATGGCCGAGGGCCTGAACGTCGTCGGCCTGATGAACGTGCAGTTCGCCATCCAGGAAACCGAAGGCGGCGACGTGATCTACGTGCTCGAAGTGAACCCGCGTGCCAGCCGCACCGTGCCCTTCGTCAGCAAGGCCACGGGCATCCAGCTTGCCAAGGTGGCCGCGCGCTGCATGGCGGGCCAGACGCTGGCCGCGCAGGGCATCACGAAGGAGGTCACGCCGCCGTACTTCAGCGTGAAGGAGGCCGTGTTCCCGTTCGTCAAGTTCCCCGGCGTGGACACCATCCTCGGCCCCGAGATGAAATCCACCGGCGAAGTCATGGGCGTGGGCAAGACCTTCGGCGAAGCCTTCGTCAAGAGCCAGCTCGGCGCCGGCACGCGGCTGCCCACCTCGGGCAAGGTGTTCCTCACGGTGAAGAACGCCGACAAGCCGCGCGCCGTGGCCATCGCGCGCGAACTCGCGGCCATGGGCTTCGAGCTGCTGGCCACGCGCGGCACGGCGGCGGCCATCGCCGCCGCGGGCGTGCCCGTCACGGTGGTCAACAAGGTGACCGAAGGCCGCCCGAACATCGTGGACATGATGAAGAGCAACGAGATCGCCATGGTCATCAACACCGTGGAAGAGCGCCGCAACGCCATCGCCGACTCGCGCGCCATTCGCACCAATGCGCTGCTGGCGCGCGTGACCACCTTCACCACCATCTTCGGCGCCGAGGCCGCCGTCGATGGCATGAAGGCCATGGGCCAGCTGAACGTGATTTCCGTGCAGGAAATGCACGCCCAGTTGCAGGCCTGAGCCCCAGGGCTGATCGGGCATAATTGCCGCTGAACTGAAACCGCCGCGCGGCAACGCGCGGCGGTTTCCCTTTTTCCCGGGCCGCCCCATCAAGGACGCGGCCCGTTCGTTGAGCATGGAGACTTTGCAATGGCCACCATTCCCATCACCAAGCGCGGCGCCGAGAAGCTCAAGGAAGAGCTGCACCGCCTCAAGACCGTGGACCGCCCCGCCGTCATCGCCGCCATCGCCGAGGCGCGCGCCCAGGGCGACCTGAGCGAGAACGCCGAGTACGAAGCAGCCAAGGACCGCCAGGGCTTCATCGAGGGCCGCATCCAGGAAGTCGAGGGCAAGCTCTCGGCCGCGCAGATCATCGACCCCTCGCAGCTCGACGCTGGCGGCCGCGTGGTCTTCGGCGCCACCGTGGAGCTGGAAGACGAAGACAGCGGCGATACCGTGAAGTACCAGATCGTCGGCGAAGACGAAGCCGACCTGAAGCTCGGCCTCATCAACGTCTCCAGCCCCATCGCGCGCGCGCTCATCGGCAAGGAAGAGGGCGACACCGCCGAGGTGCAGGCACCCGGCGGCCTGCGCCGCTACGAAGTGGTGTCGGTCAGCTATCTCTGAGCCATGGTCCAGCGCCTGCCCCTGTTCGCGGCGGCCCTGTGGTGGGGCAGCCTCTCGGTCATCGGCTTCATGGCCGTGCCGCTGCTATTTGCCCACCTGCCCACGCCCGCCATGGCGGGCAACATGGCCGCCAAACTGTTCGCTGCGCAAACCTGGGTGTCCGTGGCGTGCTGCGTCGTGCTGCTTGTGCTTTCACGGCAAAAAGGGGCTGAAACGCTGGAGGAGTGGGCGCGAGCCGCTATCGGTTTCGTAGTGGCCGGGCTGCTGTTCGCGCTGCTCGTGCAGTACGGCGTGGCCCCGCGTATCGTGGCGCGCGAGAACCTCAAGCTGTGGCACAGCCTGGGCTCGGTGCTGTACGCGCTGCAGTGGGTTTGCGCCGCCGTGGTGCTGTGGCGGCTGGCGCTGCGCCGTCAGGAGTAGTTTTCGTAGCCAAAAACCGCTCAGGCGCCTATCAGGCAAGCGCTGGAAGCTATTATTTTCGAACTGGCCTGGCTTGCTCGGGTGGATTGGAGGCTCCGGAGGCGGCCTGTGGTGCGCAGGCGAGGTTCGCGGTCGGTTGCGAGACCAGCCCAAATGGCGGTGCCCGTAGCCGCGCGGGTAAACTGCCCGGATCATGGAATCCCAAATCATCACCATCGACGCCACCGACTGGAGTCAGGTGCAGGGCCGTCCCGAGTGGACGGCCGCCGTCGAGGCCGGCAAGGTGCTGTTCTTCCCCTCACTGGCCTTTGCGCTGACCGCGCAGGAAAAAGGCTTTCTGCGTCCCGACATCCGCGACCCCGGCTCGCGCAACATCAGCCTTAACGTCGACGGCAGCCTCAAGGGCGCGGCGGGCGACGCCGCCACGCAGGCCGCGCTCGCGGCCATGGTGCTGCGCTACCGCCGGCAGGCGCTGCAGCTCGTTGGTGCGCTGTTGCCGCACTACGTGCCCGCGCTGCGGTTGGCGCCCACGAGCTTCCGGCCCATGCAGGTGGAGAGCCGCCAGCAGTCCTGGCGCGCCGACGACAAGCGGCTGCATGTCGATGCCTTTCCCACGCGCCCGAACTACGGCGAGCGCATCCTGCGCGTGTTCACCAACGTCAACCCCGAGGGTGCGCCGCGCGTGTGGCGCGTGGGTGAGCCGTTCGAGGACATGGCGCGCCGCTTTCTGCCCAAGGTCAAGCCCTACGTGGCTTGGCAGGCCAGGGCGCTGCGGGCGCTGCGCGTGACAAATCGCTGCGCAGCGAGTACGACCACCTGATGCTGCAGTTGCACGATGCGATGAAGGCCGACATGGCGTACCAGCGCAGCTCCCCGCAGGTGCGCATGCCGTTCCCGCCAGGGTCGGTATGGGTGTGCTTCGCGGATCAGGCCACGCATGCGGTCATGTCGGGCCAGTACATGATGGAGCAGACGCTGCATCTGCCCGCCAGCCACGCCTACGACAAGGCGGCAAGCCCGCTGGCCATTCTCACGCGGCTCATGGGGCGCCCCTTGCAGGGCGTGCCCGCGTAGCCCGGCGTTATTCGCACCAGTGTTGCGCCACCCAGCGCGCGGGCCGGATAAAGCCCAGGCGCTTGTTGCGCCGCCCGGCCAGCGCGTCGGGCGGGTTACATTCGCCATGGAAGATCATGATGCGCGCGCCCTCGGGCACGAAGGGCTCGCGCCAGTAGTTCAGTGGCCATGCGGGTATGCCGTGGTATTTGAAGCTCGGGCACCAGCCCGCGGGCCAGTAGGCCAGCTTGCCCTGCTTGTGCAGGTAGCGCGAGAGGAAGGTCTGCTCGTTGCGGTTGTGCGCCTGCACTTCTTCCATGTGGGCGCGGAAGTACTCCAGCACGTCGGCATGCGCACCCAGCTGGAAGCGGTAGACCGAAGAGTTGCCCGTGATGCGCTGTCCGAAGCGCCAGAAGCGCGGGTAGTCGTGGATGATGAGGAATTCGCCCGGGTGCTCGAAAAAGGCGTCGAGCGAGCCGACGATGACCACGTCCACGTCGAGGAACAGCGCGGTGCCGCGCAGGCCGTGCAGGTCGGCCTCGAAGGTGGTGAGCTTCTTCCAGGCGCCATCGCGCTGGCCGGGCTTGAGGTGCAGGTTCAGCGGCGGGATGGGCAGGCACTGCACCTCGGGCCGGATGCCGGTGGCGTCGTCGGTCAGGCAGACGAAGTTGAAGTCGCCGCTCAGGTGGCGGAGCACCATGGCGTAGAGGCGGTTGACGTATTCGGGGCCATACTTGGTGCCCCACTTCATGCACAGCACATGGCGCTGCGCGGCGGCGGGCGCGCCCATCAGTCGGCCTGGCCCTTCTTGATAGATTTCTGCTTGGGCTTCTTGGCACGCTTGATCTGGCCGCCGGCCGTCAGGCGCTGGTTGCCCAGCACGCGCAACTGCTTGACCTCGGGGCGCTGGCCGGGGCGGCCGAACTTGAGCACCTTAACGTCGCGCGGGCCGGGCCTGCGGTCTTCATCGAGCGCCTTTTCCTTGTCCGGCTGCGGACGCCAGAACACCAGCAGCTTGCCGATATGCTGGATGGGGGCGGCATTCAGGTCGTCGGCGAGCTGCTGGTACATGGCTTCGCGCGCGGCGCGGTCGTCGCCGAACACGCGCACCTTGATGAGGCCGTGGGCGTTCAGCGCGGCGTCGATTTCCTTCTGGACGGCGGGCGTGAGGCCGTCGTTGCCGACCATGACCACGGGGTCGAGGTGGTGGGCGTTGGCGCGGTGTTCCCGGCGCTCGGCCGGGGTCAATTGAATTTGGGGCATGGGCGTATTATCCCGTGAGGACGCAATTGCAATGAAAGTAAAGACCAAGAGCAAGAAGGTCAACAAGGCGTGGCTGAACCAGCACGTCAACGACCCCTATGTGAAAGCCGCGCAGAAGGACGGCTACCGCGCGCGCGCGGCCTACAAGCTCAAGGAGATCGACGAGCAGCTCGGGCTGATCCGACCGGGTGACACGGTGGTCGATCTGGGCTGTGCGCCTGGCGCCTGGAGCCAGTATCTGCGCCGGCGCCTGTCGCCGGGGGGGGCCGCGGCCGGGCAGCTCAACGGCACCATCATCGGGCTGGACCTGCTGCCCATGGAGCCGATCGAAGGGGTGGCCTACATCCAGGGCGATTTTCGCGAGGACAGCGTGCTGGCCCAGCTCCAGCAGGCGCTGCAAGGCCGGCTGGCCGATGCCGTGGTGTCCGACATGGCACCCAATCTCTCGGGCGTGGATTCGGTCGACGCGGCGCGCATCGCCCACCTGATCGAGCTGGCCGTCGATTTCGCGCAGCACCACATGAAGCCCGAGGGCGCGCTGGTGGTCAAGCTGTTCCATGGCAGCGGCTATGCGCAGCTGGTGCAACTGTTCAAGGACCGTTTCAAGGTGGTCAAGCCGATCAAGCCCAAGGCCTCGCGCGACAGATCTTCGGAAACTTTTCTGGTCGGTATCGGCCTCAAATAGACATGCTGTGCCCATGGCCCTTGCTAGGGTAAAGAGGTGGGGTTGGGCTTGAAACCCTAGAATAGAACCCCAGTTGAGTCAGGGCCTGTCTGCCCATCTTCTTTGAATTCTGGAGCTCCCGCTTGAACAATCAGTGGTTTTCAAAAGTTGCCGTATGGCTGGTTATCGCCATGGTGCTGTTCACGGTGTTCAAACAGTTTGACACCCGTGTCGGCGCCAACGCGGGGCACATGGCCTATTCGGAGTTCCTCGACGAGGTGCGCAACAACCGCATCAGGAGCGCCATCATCCAGGAAGGGCCTGGCGGCAGCACCGAGATCGTGGCCACCACCAACGACGACCGCAAGGTGCGCACCACGGCCACCTACCTCGACCGCGGCCTGGTGGGCGACCTGATCAACAGCAACGTCAAGTTCGACGTCAAGCCGCGCGAGGAAGGCTCGCTGCTGATGACGCTGCTCGTCAGCTGGGGCCCCATGCTGCTGCTGATCGGCGTGTGGATCTATTTCATGCGCCAGATGCAGGGCGGCGGCAAGGGCGGCGCCTTCAGCTTCGGCAAGAGCAAGGCGCGCATGCTCGACGAGAACAACAACACCATCACCTTCGCTGACGTGGCGGGCTGCGACGAGGCAAAGGAAGAGGTCAAGGAAGTCGTCGATTTCCTGAAGGACCCACAGAAATTCCAGAAGCTTGGCGGCCGGATCCCGCGCGGCCTGCTGCTGGTCGGTCCGCCGGGTACCGGCAAGACGCTGCTGGCCAAGTCCATCGCGGGCGAGGCCAAGGTGCCGTTCTTCAGCATCTCCGGTTCCGACTTCGTGGAAATGTTCGTCGGCGTGGGCGCGGCCCGCGTGCGCGACATGTTCGAGAACGCCAAGAAGAACGCCCCCTGCATCATCTTCATCGACGAAATCGACGCCGTGGGCCGCCAGCGTGGCGCGGGCCTGGGCGGCGGCAACGACGAACGCGAGCAGACGCTGAACCAGATGCTGGTGGAGATGGATGGCTTCGAGACCAACCTCGGTGTGATCGTGGTGGCCGCGACCAACCGTCCCGATATCCTGGACGCCGCATTGCTGCGCCCTGGCCGCTTCGACCGCCAGGTCTATGTGACGCTGCCCGACATCCGTGGCCGTGAGCAGATCCTGGGCGTGCACATGCGCAAGATCCCGGCCGGGCAGGACGTGAACCCGGCCATCATCGCCCGGGGCACGCCCGGCATGAGCGGCGCCGACCTGGCCAATTTGTGCAACGAGGCCGCCCTGATGGCCGCGCGCCGCAATGCGCGCGTGGTCGAGATGCAGGACTTCGAGAAGGCCAAGGACAAGATCATCATGGGCCCCGAGCGCAAGAGCATGGTCATGCCCGAGGAGGAGCGCCGCAACACGGCCTACCACGAGGCGGGCCACGCGCTCATCGGCAAGCTGCTGCCCAAGTGCGACCCGGTGCACAAGGTCACCATCATCCCGCGCGGCCGTGCGCTGGGCGTGACCATGAGCCTGCCCGAGAAGGACCGCTACTCCTACGACAAGGAGTACATGCTGAACCAGATCGCCATGCTGTTCGGCGGCCGCATCGCGGAAGAAGTGTTCATGCACCAGATGACCACGGGCGCCAGCAATGACTTCGAGCGCGCCACGCATATCGCGCGCGACATGGTCATGCGCTACGGCATGAGCGAGGCCCTGGGGCCCATGGTTTATGCCGAAAACGAAGGCGAGGTGTTCCTCGGCCGCTCGGTCACCAAGACCACCAACATCTCGGAAGAGACCATGCAGAAGGTCGATGCCGAAGTGCGCCGCATCATCGACGAGCAGTACGCCCTGGCGCGCCGCCTGATCGAGGAGCATTCCGACAAGATGCACGCCATGGCCAAGGCCATGCTCGACTGGGAAACCATCGATGCAGAGCAGCTGGAAGACATCATGGCCGGCCGCGAACCCCGTCCGCCCAAGGACTGGACGCCGCGCACGCCGTCTTCGGGCGGTGATGATCCCAGCGGCGGCACCCCTGCCGTGAAGACCGATCCGGCGCCCACGGCGGCCTGAAACACGTTCCAAGGCAGCCAACCTCCCACCCAACGGGGCTTCAAAGGCCCCGTTTTTCGTTTCCCTGTGTCCATGCTCTGGCAAATCTCCCGCTTTCGCGTCGATCTGGCGCGGCCCCAGGTCATGGGCATCGTCAATGCCACGCCGGATTCGTTTTCCGATGGCGGGCGCCATGCGGGCGTGCAGGCTGCGCTGCACCACTGCGAGCATTTGCTGCGGGAGGGGGCGGACATACTGGACATCGGTGGTGAATCGACGCGCCCCGGCAGCCCGCCTGTGCCACTGGAGGAAGAGCTGGCGCGTGTGCTCCCGGTCGTGCGCGAGGCCGTGCGCCTGGGGGTTCCGGTCTCGGTCGATACCTACAAGAGCACCGTGATGCAGCAGGTGCTCGACCTGGGCGCCGACATCGTCAACGACGTCTGGGCCCTGCGCCAGCCCGGTGCGGCGCAGGCCGTCGCGGCGCACCCCACCTGCGGCGTGTGCCTGATGCACATGCACCGCGATCCACAGACCATGCAGGCTGCGCCCATGGAGGGCGACGTGCTGCCCCAGGTGCTCTCATTTTTGGAGCTGCAAGCGCAGGCCCTGCAAGGGCTGGGGGTCAAAAAGACCCGTATCGTGCTGGACCCGGGCATTGGCTTCGGCAAGACCGTAGCGCAGAACTTCACGCTGCTGGCGCGCCAGCAGGAACTGCTGGCGCCGGGCTACCCGTTGCTGGCGGGGTGGTCGCGCAAGTCGTCGCTGGGCACCGTCACGGGCCTGGCGGTCGATGAGCGCCTGGCTCCGAGCGTGGCCGCAGCCCTGCTGGCGGTGCAGCAAGGCGCGCGCATCGTGCGGGTGCACGACGTGCGCGATACGGTGGCGGCGCTGGCTGTGTGGCAGGCCATGCAGGAACAAGAACCAAAGAGAGGAAATCCACGATGACACGCAAATACTTCGGCACCGACGGCATCCGGGGCACTGTCGGCCAGCCCCCCATCACGCCGGATTTCGTACTGCGCCTGGCCCACGCCGTGGGCCGCGTACTGCGCCGCAGCGAGGAGCGCCCCACGGTGCTGATCGGCAAGGACACGCGCATCTCGGGCTACATGCTGGAGGCCGCGCTGGAGTCCGGTTTCAACTCAGCCGGGGTCGATGTGGTGCTGCTGGGCCCGCTGCCCACGCCTGGCGTGGCGTACCTGACGCGCGCGCAGCGCGCCAGCCTGGGTGTGGTCATCAGCGCCAGCCACAATCCATATGCGGACAACGGCATCAAGTTCTTCAGTGCCTCGGGTGCCAAGCTGCCTGACGAATGGGAGCTCGCGGTCGAGGCGGCCATGGATGAGCCGCCGGTGTGGGTCGATTCGGCGAGCCTGGGCAAGGCGCGCCGGCTGGACGACGCGGCGGGCCGCTACATCGAGTTCTGCAAGAGCACGTTTGCCAACGACCTCACGCTCAAGGGCCTGCGCATCGTGGTGGATGCGGCGCATGGTGCGGCCTACCAGATCGCCCCCAAGGTGTTCCATGAGCTGGGTGCCGACGTGGTGCCCATTGGCTGTGCCCCTGACGGCTTGAACATCAACCACGAAGTGGGCGCGACCCACCCGGACGCACTGGTGCGTGCGGTGCGTGCCAACCATGCGGACTTCGGCATCGCCCTGGATGGCGATGCCGACCGTCTGCAAATGGTCGATGGCAGCGGCCGCCTGTTCAACGGCGATGAACTGCTGTATCTGCTGGCGCGCGAGCGCATGGCGCGCGATGAACTGGTGCCCGGCGTGGTAGGCACCCAGATGACCAACATGGCCGTGGAGCTGGCCTTGCGCGCCCAGGGCGTCAAGCTGGTGCGTGCCAAGGTGGGCGACCGCTACGTGCTGGAGGAACTGGCGCGCCACGGCTGGCTGCTGGGCGGCGAGGGTTCGGGCCACCTGCTGGCGCTGGACAAGCACACCACCGGCGATGGCCTGGTCAGCGCCCTGCAGGTGCTGCAGGCCTGCGTGCGCAGCGGCCAGGGCATGGCCGAACTGCTGGCGGGAGTGGAGTTGTTCCCGCAGGTGCTGCTCAACGTGCGTCTGCAGCCCGGCCAGGACTGGCGCGCCAACACGCTGCTGGCACGGGAAACCGCCGCAGTGGAAGCCGAACTGAACGGCAGCGGGCGCGTGCTGATCCGGGCCAGCGGAACCGAGCCTCTGCTGCGCGTGATGGTCGAAGCGCGCGACCAGACCCAGGCCAGCGCCTGTGCCCAGCGTCTGGCCGATGCCGCCCGCGCAGGATGACGGCCATGATCGATGTGCGTGTCGTGGACTATGCCGACCCGCGTGAGGCGCAGGCGCTGGTGGCGCTGCTCGACGCCTATGCCCGCGATCCGGCGGGCGGCGGCGAGCCCCTGGCCCCTGAGGTCAAGGCGCGGTTGCCGCAGGCCCTGCGGCAACGCCAGGGGGCTTTCAGCGTGATCGCCTGGGCGCGGGACGGCGCCGATGCCGAAGAGGTGCCGGTGGGCCTGATCAATTGCCTGGAGGGCTTCTCCACCTTTGCCTGCCGTCCGCTGGTCAATGTGCACGATGTCGCGGTGCTGCCGGCCTGGCGCGGGCACCGTGTGACGCAGCGGATGCTGGCCGCCGTGGAGCGTGTCGCGCGCGAGCGCGGCGCGTGCAAGCTCACGCTCGAAGTGCTGCAGGGCAACCTGCCCGCGCTGCGCGCGTACGAGCGCGAGGGCTTCGCGGGCTACGCGCTCGATCCCGCCATGGGGCAGGCGCAGTTCATGCAGAAGTGGCTGGACTGACGGGCTGCAGCATGGCCGGGCGTCAGTCCTGCAAATCCTCCCCCACGTCCTGGGTGAACAGGCCCCAGGTGGCCACAAACAGCGCCGCGATCGCCGGGCCGATGACGAAGCCCGTGAGGCCGAACAGCGACATGCCGCCCAGGGTCGAGATCAGCACCATGTAGTCGGGCAGCTTGGTGTCCTTGCCGACCAGCAGCGGGCGCAGCAGGTTGTCCACCAGCCCGATGACGAAGATGCCGTAGGCAATCAGGATTGCCCCCTGCACGGCGGCGCCGGTGGCCAGGTAGTACAGCGCCACCGGCATCCATATCAGGCTGGCGCCCACCGCCGGCAGCAGGGACAGGAAGGCCATGAGCACGCCCCAGAGGACCGGCGCCTGGATGCCCAGCACCCAGAAGATCAGGCCGCCGAGCGCGCCCTGCGATGCCGCCACCACGATGTTGCCCTTGACGGTGGCGCGTACCACGGTCGTGAACTTGCTCGCCAAGTTGCGCTTGTGCGCTTCGTCCAGCGGGATCGCCTGGCGCACCCGTTTGCCCAGCGCCACGCCGTCGCGCAGCAGGAAGAACAGCAGGTACAGCATGATGCCGACGCTGACGATGAACCCCAGCGTGTCCTGGCCGATGTTCAGCGCCTTGGTGGCGAAAAACTGGCTGGCCTGCACGGCGGCGCTCGAGAACTTTTCCTGCAGCTCCGACAGCGAGGACAGATGGAAGTGGGCCAGCAGCTGGGTGGCCCATTCCGGCAGCGCGTTGAAGATCTGCTGCGCGTAGTTGCCGAAGTTGAGCTGGCCGGAGCGCATGCGCTCGTACACCTGCGCCGCCTCCTGGACCAGCGAGAGGCTGATCAGCGCCATGGGCAGGATCACCAGGAGCAGGCACAGGCACAGCGTGCAAAGCGCGGCCAGGTTGGGGCGCTGCGGCATGCGCTGCAGCAGGCGCCTGTGCAGCGGCATGAAAAGGATGGCCAGCACCATGGCCCAGAACACCGCGCCATGGAATGGCCAGAGGATCGCGAGGAACGCGGCGGTGACTGCGATCAGCAGCGCCAGAAAGGTGCGGTTTTGCAGCTTGGAGAAGGGCATGGGCCGACGGAAAGTTGCGAGAACCCGACTGTACGCGACCCGGCCCATGATCGCCCGTGACCCTCCGTGGCGTTCGGTGGCACAATAGCCGCCGCAACCCAAGGCCCTTCCCCAGCCACAGTCGCATCCGCCAACCGGTTCAGCCGTGTCGCGGAAGGTTTACCAACCAGCTCATGTCTCCCTCAGGGAGACGGAGGTCAGCGAAATATGAGCGAGACAACGTCCGTTTACCAAGCCTACCAGGGCAACACCTACCTCTTCGGCGGCAACGCGCCCTATGTCGAAGAGATGTACGAGAACTACCTTGCCAACCCGGGCAGCGTGCCCGACTCCTGGCGCGAGTACTTCGATGCATTGCAGCATGTGCCCGCTTCGGATGGGACCGATGCACGGGATGTGCCGCACCAGCCGGTCATCAACGCCTTTGCCGAGCGTGCCAAGCAAGGCGGCACCAAGGTGGTGGTGGCCAGCGCCGATGCCGAGATGGGCCGCAAGCGCACAGCCGTGCAGCAGTTGATCGCCGCCTACCGCAACGTCGGTGCCCGCTGGGCCGACCTCGACCCCCTCAAGCGCGCCGAGCGCCCCCAGATTCCCGAGCTGGAGCCCGCCTTCTACGGCTTCAGCGATGCCGACCAGGAAACGGTGTTCGACACGAGCAACACCTTCTTCGGCAAGGACAAGATGCCGCTGCGCGAGCTGATCAACGCGCTGCGCGAGACCTACTGCGGCACCATTGGTGCCGAGTACATGTACGCCACCGATCAGAACCAGAAGCGCTGGTGGCAGCAGAAGCTGGAGAGCATCCGCAGCAAGCCGGCTTTCAATGCCGACAAGAAAAAGCGCATCCTCGACCGTCTGACGGCCGCCGAAGGCCTGGAGCGCTACCTGCACACCAAGTACGTCGGCCAGAAGCGCTTCTCGCTTGAAGGCGGCGAGAGCTTCATCGCCGCGATGGATGAGCTGATCCAGGACGCCGGCTCCAAGGGCGTGCAGGAAGTGGTGATCGGCATGGCCCACCGCGGCCGCCTGAACGTGCTGGTGAACACCCTGGGCAAGATGCCCAAGGACCTGTTCGCCGAGTTCGACCACACCGCGCCCGAGGACCTGCCCGCGGGCGACGTGAAGTACCACCAGGGCTTCAGCTCCGACGTCTCCACCCCCGGCGGCCCGGTGCACCTGAGCCTGGCGTTCAACCCCTCGCACCTCGAAATCGTCAACCCCGTGGTCGAAGGCTCGGTGCGTTCGCGCATGGACCGCCGCGGCGACCCCAAGGGCAAGCAGGTGCTGCCCGTGCTGGTGCACGGCGACGCCGCCTTCGCCGGCCAGGGCGTGAACCAGGAAACCCTGGCCCTGTCCGAAACCCGTGGCTACACCACGGGCGGCACGGTGCACATCATCATCAACAACCAGATCGGCTTCACCACGTCCGATCCGCGCGACCTGCGCTCCACGCTGTACTGCACCGACATCGTGAAGATGATCGAGTCGCCCGTGCTGCACGTGAACGGCGACGATCCCGAGTCCGTGTGCCTGGCCATGCAACTGGCGCTGGAATACCGCATGGAGTTCTCCAGGGACGTGGTGGTGGACATCGTCTGCTACCGCAAGCTGGGCCACAACGAGCAGGACACCCCCATGCTCACCCAGCCGCTGATGTACAAGAAAATCGCCCAGCATCCCGGCACGCGCAAGCTGTACGCCGACAAGCTGGCCGCCCAGGGCCTGGGCGAGAGCATCGGCGACGACATGGCCAAGGCCTACCGCGCCGCCATGGACGCGGGCAAGCACACGGTCGATCCGGTGCTGACCAACTTCAAGAGCAAGTACGCCGTGGACTGGAGCCCGTTCCTGGGCCACGCCTGGAGCGACACGGCCGACACCGCCATTCCGCTGACCGAGTGGAAACGCCTCGCCGAGAAGATCACCACCATTCCCGAAAGCGTCACGCCGCACACCCTGGTGAAGAAGGTCTATGACGACCGCGCCGCCATGGGCCGTGGCGAGGTCAACGTGGACTGGGGCATGGGCGAGCACATGGCGTTCGCCTCGCTGGTTGCGTCGGGCTACCCCGTGCGCCTGTCGGGCGAGGACTGCGGCCGTGGCACGTTCACGCACCGCCACGCCGTGGTTCACGACCAGAAGCGCGAGAAGTGGGACGTGGGCTCCTACGTGCCGCTGCAGAACGTGGCCGAGAACCAGGCGCCGTTCGTCGTCATCGATTCCATCCTGTCCGAAGAAGCCGTGCTGGCCTTCGAGTACGGTTATGCCTCGAACGACCCCAACACCCTGGTGATCTGGGAAGCGCAGTTCGGCGACTTCGCCAACGGCGCGCAGGTGGTGATCGACCAGTTCATCGCCTCGGGCGAGGTGAAGTGGGGCCGCGTCAACGGCATCACCCTGATGCTGCCGCATGGCTACGAAGGCCAGGGCCCCGAGCACAGCTCGGCCCGCCTGGAGCGCTTCATGCAGCTCGCCGCCGACGCCAACATGCAGATCGTGCAGCCCACCACGGCCAGCCAGATCTTCCACGTGCTGCGCCGCCAGATGGTGCGCAACCTGCGCAAGCCCCTGGTCATCTTCACGCCTAAGAGCCTGCTGCGCAACAAGGACGCCACCTCGCTGCTGTCCGAATTCACCAAGGGCACGTTCCAGACCGTGCTGGGCGAGCAGGACGAGGCCATCGCCAAGAACGCCGCCAAGGTCAAGCGCGTGATCGCCTGCTCCGGCAAGGTGTACTACGACTTGGTGAAGAAGCGTGCCGAGAAGGGCGCACAGGACGTGGCCATCGTCCGCGTGGAGCAGCTGTACCCGTTCCCGCACAAGGCGTTCGCCGCGGAGGTCAAGAAGTACGCCAAGGCGACCGAGATCGTGTGGTGCCAGGATGAGCCGCAGAACCAGGGCGCCTGGTTCTTCGTGCAGCACTACATCCACGAGAACATGCTGGCCGGCCAGAAGCTCGGCTACGCCGGCCGCGCCGCCTCCGCTTCGCCTGCCGTCGGCTACGCGCACCTGCACGCCGAACAGCAGAAGAACCTGGTGGAAGCCGCGTTCGCCAAGCTCAAGGGTTTTGTCCTGACCAAGTAAGGCCCCGAACCCACGCTCTCAGTACAAAACATCGCATTGGAAAGAATTCAAAATGGCAATCGTTGAAGTCAAGGTCCCCCAACTGTCCGAATCCGTGGCCGAGGCCACCCTGCTGCAGTGGAAGAAAAAGCCCGGCGAAGCCGTGGCGGTCGATGAAATCCTGATCGAGATCGAGACCGACAAGGTCGTGCTCGAAGTGCCCGCGCCCGCCGGCGGCGTGTTGGCCGAGATCGTGCAGGCCGATGGCGCCACCGTGGCCGCCGACCAGCTCATCGCCAAGATCGACACCGAGGCCGTGGCGGGCGCCGCTGCCCCGGCAGCCGCCCCCGCACCCGCTGCGGCCGCTCCTGCGGCGGC